>Ga0172367_10001333_pt1 | contig 36171 bp, 37 predicted proteins | sample Lak10m_FD_114542 | JGI IMG/M metagenome (GOLD analysis project Ga0172367, IMG submission 114542) | Freshwater microbial communities from Kabuno Bay, South-Kivu, Congo - kab_022012_10m | ecosystem: Environmental > Aquatic > Freshwater > Lake | place: Democratic Republic of the Congo: South-Kivu... | reverse complement strand
TTTATGTCATAGCCGCTGCGCTAGTTGTAACAGCGGGCTGCTCAAGCACACCTTCTGAATCTGGAGATTCCGAAGTATCCCCTATTAGCTGTGTTCCAACAACAGTTATTGACGGACCGGTCAACATTGCAACAACCGTTGCTCCAATTACCAGCATCATTGCCAACATCGCTGGTGGTACCGACGCCACCATCAACGGAATTGTTCCTGAAGGAACCAACTCACACACGTTTGAACCAAAGCCAAGCGATGCAGCAACCCTCGAGCAAGCAGATGTGATCTTCATCAATGGACTCGTGCTCGAAGAGCCAACTAAAGAACTTGCCCTAGCCAACTTGAAAGAAGGCGCAGTGATCTGCGAACTTGGAAGCCAAATACTTCCTGAGAGCGAGTACATCTACGACTTCTCGTTCCCTCTTGAAGGTGGCAAGCCAAACCCACACTTGTGGACCAACCCACCAATGGCAAAAGAATACGCAGCAGTTGCGCGCGACTTACTTTCGGCACTCAACCCAACCAATGCCGCAGTTTTTACTGCCAACTACGAAGCCTTCGCAGCAAAAGTTGATGCACTTGATGCAGCCATGACTACGGCAACTGCATCAATTCCGCAGGATCAACGAAATCTGCTCACCTATCACGACGCCTATGCGTACTTTGCCGTGCACTACGGATACAACGTGATTGGAGCAATTCAACCATCGTCATTCGATGAGCCAACTCCAAAAGAGATTGCCGATCTCATCATCCAGGTTCGTGAATCTGGCGTAAAGGCCGTGTTCGGCAGCGAGGTATTCCCCTCCCCGGTTCTTGAGCAAATTGGCGCTGAAACCGGCGTTCGCTACATCGACGTTCTCCGAGACGATGACCTCATTGGTGAACCAGGCGATGCCGAGCATTCATGGCTAGGGCTGATGCGCTTCAACTATGTGACCATGGTTGAAGCCCTCGGGGGTGACGCCTCTGCACTAAAAACTGTTGATGTGAGTGATGTAGTGAAGGACAACGCCACCTACCCTCAATAGTGCTCATGGGCACCGATTCACTCATTAACTGCGAACACGTCTCGTGCACCTACGGCAATGCCGCAGTGCTTGATGACGTTTACATGCAAGTCAATAGAGGTGAGTTCGTAGGAGTTGTTGGACCATCGGGTTCAGGGAAGACCACGCTCCTCAAAGCCATCCTGGGAACACACCCGGTTGCTCATGGTTCAATCACTATGCAACCGAAGTTGACCCTTGGATACGTTCCTCAAGTTGAAACTGTCGACTGGTATTTCCCCGTCACGGTTGAAGAAGTCATTGTGATGACTCAATCTAAAGGTGCGTGGTGGCCGCGCATTACTCAAGCTGAACGAAAAGCAGTGCGAGACGTGCTTGACCGGTTGGGCATTGGCGAAGTTGCGAACAGACACATTCGCGAACTGTCAGGTGGCCAGCAGCAGCGAGTGTTCCTTGCCCGCGCAATGTTTCGCAGCCCGGACATATTGATTATGGATGAACCAACCTCTGGCGTAGACGTGCGCACGCGTCACGAAGTGCTGCACTTATTGGCAGACCTCCATGCAGATGGTCTCACCATTTTGCTCACCACACATGACTTGAATGGTCTTGCCGCTCACCTTCCACGATTGGTGTGTTTGAACAAGCGTGTTATTGCCGATGGAAATCCGCGCGAAGTACTCACACCTTCAGTACTTGAAGCCACGTATGGAGCACCGATGGAAGTACTCGAACACGGTGGAATGCCTCTGGTCATTGACCATGGTCGAGTTCAGATGCGAGGTGAGGGAAAATGATGCTCGCATTTGATCTGTTTGAGCCATACGGCTTTCAGTTTTTCCAACGCGGAATCATCGTGGCAACCATTGCTGGCGCATTATGCGGATTGCTTGGCGTGTTTGTTGTATTGCGCGGTATGAGTTACATCGGCCACGGTCTTTCACACGCCGTATTTGGTGGTGCTGCAGCGAGTGCTGTTATTGGAATCAACTTCTTTATCGGTGCCGGTATTTGGGGAATCATCTCGGGTGTGTTGATTGCTCGCGTTGCACGACGACGTGTGCTCGGCGCAGACGCAGCAATTGGCGTTGTTACTACGGCATCCTTTGCACTCGGCCTTGCTTTGATGAACCGTTACGGACAGGCGTCAAAGAGTATTGAGGCCGTGTTGTTTGGCAGTGTGCTTGGCGTGAAAGTTGCCGACATCGTTGCGGTTTCTTTGGTTGCAGTTTTTGCCCTCGCGGTGATCGTGGTCTGGTACCGAAAGTTGCTGTTCTCCACATTCGATCCCGATGTTGCTCAAGTCTCGGGCGTCAATGTTTCCGTGGTGGAAGTGGTGCTGTTGTCGTTGCTGTCGCTCACCATTTTGGTGACCATGCGCGTTATCGGAACCCTACTGATCTCCGCTCTTTTGGTCATTCCTGCGGCTGCAGCGCGCATGACCACCAACAGCTTTTCGAAACTGCTGTGGATTTCGCCGCTCATTGGTGCAGTTACATGCTTTATTGGAATGAACTTGAGCTATCACTTAGACACTTCAGCAAGTGCAACCATCATTTTGCTTGATGCACTGTTGTTTATTGTGGTGTACACCGTTGCAGGTACTCGCAATCGCATGAAGATGGCGTCACTCGGACACGTCTAAGCCTTTAGATTAAAAGCGTGAAACGCGCTTTACTCATTGCAAGCATCGTGGTGATGTCTGCGTGCAGTTCCAATACAGTTTCTGAGCCCACCACCACTTTTCCCGAAGACGTTTCCATCACTATGGCATTTGTTGGCGACATTTTGCCCCACAGCCCACTTGTCGCACGCGCCCAAGGCAGTGAACAGGGCTTCTCTCCCATGTTTGAAGACATCGCGCCACTTGTTGCATCTGCCGATCTTGCAATTTGTCATCTTGAAACACCTATTGCACCGCAAGGTGAGGAACTGTCAACATTTCCATTTTTTGGAGTGCCACCCACAATTACCGAAGCAATTGCTAAAGCCGGGTTTGATCGTTGCAGCACAGCGAGTAATCACACATACGACCGCGGCTTGAAAGGAATTGACGAAACCGTAAACGCACTACTTGCGAACAACGTTGCGCAATCGGGAATGGCACGCACTCCACGCGAAATCGAGCCACAAACGTTTTCAGTGAAAGGCGTGACACTCAGCCATCTCAGTTACACCTTCAGCTACAACGGATTGTCGCTGCCACAGGACCAGGAATGGCGTTCTGCGCTGATCAATACTGACCGCATTCTTCGCGATGCTCGAACCGCACGTGAATTGGGCGCTGATGCTGTGATTGTCAGCATGCATTGGGGAAACGAAATGTCTCACCAATTGAACTCTCAACAGGTTTCAGTTGCCGATGCATTAACAGAATCTGGTGACGTGGACTTGATTGTTGGCCACCACGCTCACGTGGTTCAGCCAATCGAAAAAGTAAATGGTGTTTGGGTGATGTACGGAATGGGCAATGTTTTGTCCAACCTTCCCACCGATGAACGTTGGCCCGCAAGCAGCCAAGATGCCGGAGTATTTACGATCACCATGCGCCACAACAAAGCAGGAAAAGTTTTGTTTGATACTCCCGTCGTTCACCCAACGTGGGTAGATAAGCAAAACGGCTGGATCATTCGTGACATAACAAAGTTGCTTGCAAGCTCAAATACGTCCGGAGTAAACACACGAGAACTCGAGCTGTCACTGGGAAGGACATCTCGAGTTCTCGGTGAATTCATTACTCCCTAAGCGTCTTGGCCGTAACCAAGCGAGCCGTGTTCGAACATGTCCAGTCCAGCAAGTTCTTCCTCTGCACTCACCCGCAGTCCCATGGTCCGCTTGATTACCGCAAACAGAATGGTTGTTGTAACCAGAACGAACACCCCAATTGCGACAACTCCAATGATTTGGCTCATTAGCTGGTCGGTACCGCCGCCGTAGAACAAACCCTTGGAGATGAACCCTTCTGATGATTCATTGGAGAAGAGTCCGACTGCAATAGTTCCAAACGCACCGCACACACCATGCACTGAAATAGCACCTACTGGGTCATCGATCTTGAACTTGTCGAACAAATGCACCGACCAAACAACCAGAAGTCCGCTTATTGCCCCAATGATGGTTGCGCCAACAGTGGTTACCGCATAGCAACCCGCAGTCACGCCAACGAGACCAGCAAGTAGACCATTGCCTGTCATGGCAACGTCTGGCTTACCTTTCACCCAGGTTGCAAACATTGCGACAACGGCGCCAGCAGTTCCCGAAAGCAGAGTTGTCATCGCAATGCGACCAATTACCGGATCGGCTCCCAACTGTGAGCCGGGGTTAAAGCCGAACCAGCCGACCAACAAAATGAAACAACCCGTGATCACGAAAGGAAGCGAGTGACCAGCAATCACATTTACTTTTCCGTTTTCACCATATTTTCCGATTCGTGCTCCCAGCGCTCGTGCTCCAGCAAACGATGCGATGCCACCGGTCATGTGCACGATGCTTGAGCCAGCGAAGTCATGAAACGGAGTTGACAATTGATACAACCATCCGCCACCCCATTGCCAGCGCACAACAACTGGATAGATCAACGCTGAGATGACTACCGAATATGCAATGTATGACTTGAATTGCGTTCGCTCTGCCATTGCGCCAGACACAATCGTTGCAGCTGTTGCCACAAACGCAACTTGAAAAATAAAGAAAGTAAATGGAGTGAGATTGCCATAGGTAAATGCACCATCACCTAAAAACCAACCGCCACCGCCAATGTATTTTCCAATTCCATCCATATCGCCACCAAACGCGATGGCAAAGCCCACCGCAAAAAATGCAAGAGCTCCAAAACACAGGTCCATCATGTTTTTCATCATCACGTTTGCCACGTTTTTTGCACGAGTAAGACCCGCTTCAACAAAAGCAAACCCTGCTTGCATGAACAGCACAAGTGTGGCTGCGATGAGAATCCACACGTTGTCAAGAGTGGCTTGCAAATCGACCGCTGCGCCTACTTGATTTATCAATAAGTATTTCATTACGTCTCCTCGACTGTTTGAACAAATGGAACATGTCGGAGGCCACGCTGCAACCCAACGGGAGCGAAGTTAATCAGTCAAGATTTCCAAAGTGTCTACAAATTGTTTCGTGAGCGTTATTGTTTGTGAACAGACATGGCCACTAAACGCGCACCAGCGAAACACGCTGTTAACAAACTGGAACTACCGCCACTTGTTGCCGAACGAATTTCGTGTGCTCTGTCTAAATGGGCAGGCGAATTAGGACGCTGTCACTGGTGTAACGAGGTCATCACTGGCAAGCGCAGACGCACATGGTGCTCCGATGCATGCGGTCGGGCCTGGCAACGCGAACACATTTGGAGGTTTGCTCGCTCGGCTGCAAAACGTCGCGCAAAATATCGCTGTACTAAGCCGGGTTGCACCGCTGAACGCAGAGACTGCGAGGTCAACCACATCAAAGCGTTGAATGGCCTTGGTTATGGCCCGGGTTGTCAGCACCATTCAAAGCCTGATGCACATGGTGAAGGTGGACTGGAAGTGCTGTGTCGCGCACACCATGCGGAAATCACCGCCGCGCAAGCAACCGCTCGAGCAACTGCTCGCCGCGAAGCAAAGAAAGCGACAAAAGAAACTACGCTCTGAACAATGGCGTTTCGAGATGGCGATGGCTGGGTGATGTGTTCATGTGGGCACCGCCATTGGGGTCTTCACGGTGCCGCAGGTTTGTTGCTCATCCGTCGCGACCTCGATCAACCTCGCGTGTTGTTGCAGCTGCGCGCAGCTTGGACACACGGCGGTGGAACATGGGCTCTTCCTGGTGGTGCACTTGACAGTCACGAAGATTCAGTGAGTGCTGCAGCACGCGAAGCTGAGGAGGAAGCAGGAATCAGCGCAGCCGAGATAACGGTGCGTGACGTGTTTAGCGATGACCATGGGCCTTGGCGCTACGACACGGTCATTGCGCATACCTCAAGCGACGCAGGGGCTCACGCCGCCAATGCTGAGTCTGAAGACTTGCGCTGGGTCCTGATTGATGAAGTTGCCGAGTTTCAATTACACAAGGGCCTCGAGGCTGCTTGGCCACAATTGCGACTGCGTGCGCTCGCCACATTGACCGCATAAGTGCCGCCGGCTTACTTATTTCACCCACTGCCTATTCGTTAGGCTCTGATATATGACAATCGACCCAACTACCACACCTGGCTTTATCAACGACCGCAAGCACGTTTTCCATTCATGGTCAGCACAGGGAACGCTTAACCCTGTTGAAGTAGTCAGCGGTAAGGGCTCGTACTTCACCGATGCATCGGGAAAAAAGTACCTCGACTTCTCCAGCCAATTGGTCAATCTCAACATTGGGCACCAGCATCCAAAATTGATCGCTGCAATTCAAGAGCAGGCCGCGCGCTTGTGCACCGTTGCTCCTGCATTTGCCAACGACGCGCGCAGCGAAGCAGCTCGCCTCATCACCGAAGTCGCGCCTGGCGATTTGAACATGGTGTTCTTCACCAACGGTGGTGCTGAGGCTGCTGAAAACGCAGTTCGCATGAGCAAATTGCACACAGGACGTCACAAAATTTTGACCATGTACCGTTCGTATCACGGGTCTACTGCTGGCGCGATTGCGCTAACTGGTGACCCACGCCGTTGGCCAAATGAAACTGGCGCATCGGGTGCTGTGAAGTTCTGGGGACCATACGCATACCGCTCTGCATTCCATTCTTCGAATGAAGCAGAAGAATGCCAGCGCGCATTGCAACACCTTGAAGACGTGTTGATGGTTGAAGGTCCACACACGGTTGCCATGATTGGTCTTGAAACTGTCGTTGGCACAAACGGAATTTTGGTTCCACCTGCTGGCTACTTGAAAGGCGTTCGCGAAATCTGTGATCGCTACGGCATTGTCATGATGTGCGACGAAGTAATGGCGGGTTTCGGTCGTTGCGGTGAATGGTTTGCTGTGAACAAGTGGGACGTCACTCCAGACCTCATTTGCTTCGCAAAGGGTGTCAACTCCGGTTACGTACCGCTTGGAGGTGTGGTTATCAGCCAGAAGATTGCTGACTCCTTCAAAGACCGCGTGTACCCAGGTGGACTCACCTACAGCGGTCACCCACTTGCGTGTGCTGCAGCAGTTGCATCAATCAACATCTTCAAAGAAGAAAAGATCATTGAAAATGCACGCATGCTTGGCGAAACCGTCATTGGACCAGAGCTCGAAAAACTGAAGGCGAAGCACCCATCAGTTGGTGATGTTCGCGGAGTTGGCGTGTTCTGGGCAATTGAATTGGTTCGCAACCGCGAAACACGCAAGCCACTGGTTCCGTTTAACGCTGCAGGCGCAGATGCCAAGCCAATGCTTGACTTCGCTGCCGAGTGCAAGAAGCGCGGCCTATGGCCGTTCACTCACTTCAACCGCACTCACGTGGTGCCACCGTGCAACGCAACACCAGACGAAGTGCGTGAAGGCATTGCGATTATCGACGAAGCGTTGACAATCGCCGACTCGTTCTACGAAGGCTGATCTGAATCGGGTTACAGCCTTGCTGTAACCCGAACTGAACCAACAACATTGCCGTGGCCCATGATGGGTGACTCAAACGCGCGTGTATCAACATTGCTGATGTCAATGCCCAGCGCCTGCAGAGCAAATTTCATCACTGGCGGGCGTGCACGGTTAGCACCGTCTGAGATCTTCAGCGCAATGGCTCGGCCGTCTGGCATGGCAATGGCGAACACTCCCTCAGCGCCGTCTTTGCCCATCAGGCCAGGCACCCCTTGAATCAACAACGTGATGTCGCGGGTTGGCCCGCCCACCATTTCTGGATGTGAGCGCATGGCATGAGCAACGTGAGCCGCTGGCGTGCCTTCTTTAGCAATGGCAACCGAGCGAAACGCACGCGCTAGTCCGGTAAGTGAGAGCGCATGTGCAGGAGCGCCGCAACCGTCTACTCCGATGAACGACGCATCTTCCCCAGACAACTCGGGAACCATTTCAGTAATGCGCTGTTGCAATGGGTGATCAACATGCAAGTACGTGGCGCGATCCCAGTTGTTATGCACACACGTTGCCAGCATGCCCGAGTGCTTTCCCGAGCAATTCATCTGCAGCGCAGATTTCTGCAGTCCTGCGCGCACCGCTGCCTCGTGTGCTTCTGGGTCGAGCGGATAGTCAGCAGTGTTTCCTAAATCATTTGGGGTAAGACCGGCCGTTGCCAAAATTTCTGTGGCTGTTCTTAAGTGTTCTTCGCGCCCATCGTGACTTGCGCATACCAAAGCGAGCATGCGTGGCGGTATTTGCAAACCATTAGCCACCATTGCCGTTGCCTGAATTGGTTTAGTTGACGAGCGAGGAAACACCACCGCACCTGGGTCACCGAGTGCAAACTGCACGGAACCATCTTGAGCAAGTGCAACCACTGCCCCGTAGTGCACTGACTCATCGTGACCACTTCGCGTGGTTACTGCCAATTCAACAAATGCATCCGACAATGGCGAATTGCTCATTGCAGCGCATCCACCAACATTGACATGAACTTTTCGTGACTTGCTCGAGTAACCACAAAGGCGTTTGGCTCTTGATGCATAACCCCAAGTGTGTCCATGACGACCATCCCCCGCGTCAGTTCAGAGCTCGTTTCTGATGCGAGATACCAATGGTGCACTTCGGTTGCCACGGTTGTGTCAATGGCATACGCCATTGCTATTGGATCAGGTAGATCAAAACCATTTAAGTGTGTTTCTTCCGCACAGAACTTTTCAAGCACGCGCTGAATATCTACCGAAAAGTTTGCGCGTTCGGTTCCTAGTGAACGAATCATCGCTGACTCTTGCGGCGTTACCACTGCCTCGGTGCGTGAAATATCCCAGCCCACAAACTCCAGATGCATGCCCGAACGCAACACGACATCTACGGCTTCCGGGTCAACCCACATATTGAACTCGGCAACTTGCGTCACGTTTCCGATGTGGTCTGCAACTGCACCCATAATCACACAACGCTTTACTGATTTGGCAATACTTGGATCTTGTTGCAGAGCTAATGCGATGTTCGTCAGTGGCCCGAGCGTGACTAATTCGATGTGGCCAGCATGAAGTTGGATTGCTTCAATGAGTTTGTCCACTGCGTTTCCAGAAGCTGGCGTGCGGCCTGATAGCGGCAGACCGATATCGCCCATTCCGTCTTCCCCGTGCACGAACTGCGCAGTTCCCAATTCTCGGGTTAGTGGCTTCGCAGCACCTGCATAAATTGGTGCAGTTGCTGTGCATAGTTCTGCTGTGTACAGAGCATTTTGGATACCCATGTCGAGCGGTACGTTTCCAGCGACGATTGAAAGCCCTACGACTTCAATGTCAGGATTCATGAAAGCCATTATTAACGCCACTGCGTCATCACTTGCCGTATCTGTATCGATCCAAAATGTTCGTTTCATCGGCAGACACCGTAACACTCGTAGTATCGGCGTATGGCCAAGAACCGCAAGAGCGCTGGTGCCCTCATTGATGATTATGAGAATTCAGGAAAACTAACAACTGAAGAGGCTGAAGCGTTGCGCAAGGCGCCGCAATGGGTGATCTCGTTTTCTGACATCGCATCTTTTTTGGGAGGTGCGGTCATTTTTGTTGGACTCGTATGGATAGTGATCGCGTTGATCCAAGACTTGTCTCAGGAAGCCATTGATGCTGCCTTGTTTATTGCATCTGCAACAACCGCTGCGCTCGCCTACTGGCTCATAAAAAAGGGCGGACGCATTGCTGTTCTTGGCGAATGCGTCATTGCGGTATCTACAACTGCATTCGCGATTGGAATTGGCGTACTTCTCGATATTTTGGAAGTGCATGACGATTACATTGTGATCATCGCAGCACTAACTTCATTGCTCGTCGGAATTGCAGTTTCTTTCCGTACCACATTTATTGGCACCATCATCATCGTTGCGGCAACACAACCATTGATGGCCGGAATCATTTCTGAGTATCTAGCCGACACTTCAGCAGCACCACTTGTTTTTGTACTTTCAGGAAGCGCATTGATCTGGTACTCACTGCACAACATCGGATTGCAGTTCGTAGCTCGAGGTGCTGGTGCGTTAAGCATTATGTTTGCAGCCATTGGATTTTCCACGTGGGAGAACAGCATTTGGCATCCAATTGTTGGTCTGGTTATTGCTGCCTTGTTGTTTGCCGACGGAGCAAGCCAATTGCATCTAGAGATTGTGGCCGCCGGCGGCTTCAGCTTTACCGTCGCTACGGGAGTTCTCGCAGGTCGGCTCTTTGATTCGACCTTGGTGCAGGGACTATCGGTAATTGGGGTTGGAGCAGTAATTGTTTTCACCTCAATCGCTATTTCCAGAAAAGGTAACGCTGTCACGTAGAGTTTGCCCATGCGCTGGGGAGTCGTTGTTGCTGTTTTCTGCGCTGCATCTTTTCCCTCCGTGGCACTCGCACAGGATGAGCCTCCCATCTACATATTTCCTTTTTCGCGCGTGCCCGTTCATTACCCGAAAGACCACGTTGGCTACCCTGCGGCAGACGTTGAAGGATGCTACGCGCGCGTACTTGCCCCAACTGCCGGCGTGGTCACCAATTTGCGACGAATTGATAAGTGGACACCCGAGAAAGATTCGCCTGGCACACGTGGTGGACTTACGATCACGCTTGTGGGAGACGACGGTGTTCGTTACTACTTTTCTCATCTTGGTCGAATCAAAGTATTAAAAAACCAGCGTGTCTCCGCAGGTGACTGGATTGGAGTGATGGGCTCAAGCGGCAATGCCCGCGTGACCCGCTGTCACACTCATTTCGGAATGTCTCGCACGTGCCCACGTGCCGAGGTGTACCTCCTGCAAGGTGAAATTTGGCCTCAGAAGTACTTAGACGCGTGGCGAAAAGGAATTCAACTGTCTCCTAAAAAAGAGAAGAACAAACTCATCAAGCAGGACCCGCTTGGTTGCACGCGTTCGCGAGCAGATTCCGCCATTGACGGAAAGCGAAGTTCTGGCTAGATCAAGCCAAGTTGGCGAACAGCATCACGCTCTTCACCAAGTTCTGCAACCGAAGCATCGATGCGCGCACGACTAAATGCATCGATGTCTAGTCCTTGAACAATCTTGTATTCGCCGTTTACGCATGTGCATGGGAACGATGAGATCAAGCCTTCTGGAACGCCGTAGCTTCCGTCTGACGGAACAGCCATGCTCACCCAGTCGCCCTCAGGAGTTCCTTGAACCCACGAACGAACGTGTTCAAGTGCGGCATTGGCAGCCGAAGCAGCAGACGATGAACCGCGAGCCTTAATAACTGCAGCACCGCGCTTAGCAACGGTTGGAATGTAGGTGTCTTCAATCCACTGCTGATCGTTGATCAACTGTGCAGCATTCTTGCCATCGACTTCAGCGTGAAACAAGTCTGGGTACTGAGTGGTTGAGTGGTTGCCCCAGATGGTCATTTTCTTCACGGAAGTAACTGGACGACCAACCTTTTGCGCCAATTGACTTACAGCGCGGTTGTGATCGAGGCGGGTCATTGCGGTGAACTGACGTGGATCAATATTTGGCGCATTGTGCATCGCGATGAGTGAGTTGGTGTTTGCTGGGTTACCAACAACAAGAACCTTCACGTTCTTCTTTGCATTTGCACTAATGGCTTGACCTTGCGGCTTGAATATTCCGCCGTTTGCTGACAACAGGTCGGAGCGCTCCATGCCATCTTTGCGAGGCATTGCGCCAACCAACATGGCGATGTCTGCATCACCAAATGCAAGATTGGCATCATCTGTGCAGATGACATCAACCAATGGGCTGAACGCACAGTCATCGAGTTCCATCTTCACGCCACCAAGCGCACCAAGCGCTGGAGTTACTTCAAGCAGTTGCAGAATGACCGGTGTGTTTGGTCCGAGCATTGCACCTGATGCAATGCGGAAGAGCAAGCTGTAACCGATTTGTCCGGCGGCACCGGTAATTGCAATACGAACTGGAGTTGTCATGTCAAAAACCTTACTTCCCTATTGCTTGCATGATGAGATCGGCGTAGACCTTTTGGCCTTCATTATTTAAGTGAACTTTGTCGCCATAGAGATATTCGGGGTGCTCCTCGGCAATCTGATACCAGTCCAAAACCTTCACGTTTCCGTACGCATTTGGCATGGTGCGAACTAATTCATTATTTGGGTCTTGCCACGCTCTGGTCGGAACATGCGCAGTGATGAAGAGCACTAAATCGACGTCTTTCAACGGGACCATGATTTCGTCCAGCGTCTTCTGGTCGACATAGTTATTCGTACCCAAGTGGATGATTACAAACTCACCCAGTCGATTAATCGACTTCACATAGTTTGCAATTTCTAAGGCTTGCCTAAACGGACGACTCTTCAGTGCATCAACTGTGATTCCACGTTCGGTGAGAATTTGCGCAGCACCCAACATGACCGAGTCGCCAATAGCAAGGATCGGAATCTGTTGCCCGTCCAGCGTTGTGGTCTGTGTTCCTGGAATCGTGGTGACGTTTGGATCCGGGGCAACCGTTGTCCCCAGCAGGTTTTGCACTGCACCCTCACCACTCTTAATGCTCTCTGCAATCTTTCCTTCGCCCGTTCCGATTGCCAAACTGACGATGGAGAACACTGGAAGCACGGCAGCAACTGCGCCAAGGGCAAACACTTTATTGCGTCGTTCAGTGTCGGCATCGGTGCGCGGGAATCGCAACTTATGCCAAGCCTCACCAAGCCGTCCTTCGCGTACCGGCATTTCAATAAAGCGATATGACAATTCGGTAAGCGCCAGAATCACAGCGAACAACACAACGAATTGGAGAAGGGTCAAGTTATTACTTGCAACTTTGCGGTACAACTGAAACACCGGCCAGTGAAACAGGTACAAACCATACGAACGACGACCGATGTAGGTGAATACCGGATTACCGAGCACCGAGTTACCGATAAATGATTGCGGGTGCACTGCGGCTGTGATGATTGCACACGTTGCAACACCAACAAGCAAAAACCCTCCTTGGAACAATGGGTCGTAGCCGCGAACTCCACCAGTTTCTGCAACAAGCACCACATCGCGGAATGTCCACATCATGTATGCAAGGCCTGCGGTTCCAGCAATCGCAAATGCCGAAACAACGTGACGATCACTTGAATTGTTTGAACCCTTAAACATGTCCGGGCGGAACCAAAATGCCAATGCAGCACCCAAGAACAGACCACCAGAGCGACCAATGGTTCCTAAGAACAAGAAGTCCAGACGCGAGACGGCATGACCAAATAGCGAAATGTATTGCTCGGGGGTTTCAATTGGCGTTCCGCGAACACCAGCGGCATATGTTGTTGCAACATACATTGCAATGGCGACAGAAATTCCAAGGAAGATGATGCCCAACTTCGCTGGACGGCGCCCATACCTCTTCAGCACCACAGCTATGAGTACTGGCCAAATCAAATAGAACTGTTCTTCAACCGCAAGCGACCATAGGTGGCGAAGTGGATCTAGTGCGCTGGCATCGAAGTATGAATCGCCTGCCCAGATTTTGAACCAGTTGAATACGTAGATCAGCGCAGCAATTACGTCTCCACGAAGTTTTCCTAATTCTTCTCGCTCAAACAGCGAACAATACATCGTGACACCCAAGAGCAATGTCCACATTGCTGGCAACAATCGACGTGCCCGACGCATCCAAAATGCGCGGAAGTTAATTCTTCCGTGTTGCTCCGACTCGGTAAGCAATAACAGCGTGATCAGATAGCCACTGATCACAAAGAACACTTCTACCCCGAGGAACCCACCGTGCAGCCAGTTCTTATTGGCGTGATACACCACCACTGCCAAAACGGCAATCGCACGCAAGCCATCTAGGCCTGGCAAATACGAAATGGATTGCTGGGGGCGATTCACTTAACGAAGGTTATTTACAATTTCGGCCATCAGCGAGCCAGCCTCAGTTGGGTTGAGTCCAATCTTCACTCCGGCCATACGCAATGCGTCCATCTTGCCCTGGGCGGTTCCCTTGCCACCAGAAACAATTGCTCCTGCGTGGCCCATCTTTTTGCCCGCTGGCGCAGTCACACCCGCGATGTAAGCGCTCATTGGCTTTGTCACATGGTTGGTGATGAATTCTGCAGCTTCTTCTTCGGCTGATCCACCAATTTCACCGATCATGATGATGGCGTGTGTCTCTGGGTCTGCTTGAAACTCTGCCAAGCAGTCAACAAATGATGTTCCAGGAACTGGGTCGCCACCAATTCCAACACAGGTGCTTACTCCAATTCCCTGTTGCTTCAATTCGTACAACGCTTGATACGTGAGTGTTCCAGAACGTGAAACGATTCCAACGTTTGGACCAGATGCTGTTGGCAACTGTGCAATTTCTCCCGCAGTAATTCCAATATTGCATTTACCCGGGCTAATAATGCCTGGGCAGTTTGGGCCAAGAAGTCGTGTTGCAGGAAAGTCGCGTTGCAGTGTTGCATACACGCGTGCTTCGTCTTGAGCTGGAATTCCTTCGGTGATGCACACCACAAACCCAATGCCTGCTCGCGCGGCTTCAAGGATTGCTGCTGGAGCCGCTTTTGGTGGCACTGCAATGAATGATGCTGTTGCGCCTGTTGCCTTTACCGCATCTTCAACTGAGTCGAAAACAGGAATTCCTTCAACGTCTTGACCAGCTTTGCCAGGTGTTACTCCACCCACAACTTGAGTGCCGTATGCCTTGTTGCGCAGTCCGTGAAAACGTCCTTGTCCGCCGGTCAAACCTTGAACAATGACCTTGGTGTTTTGATCTACAAAAATTGCCATGACGGTTCCTTACTTTGCCAACGCGACAGCCGCGCGAGCAGCTTCGAGCATGGTTGGTCGACTGGTGAGCTGTGAATCTGGAATGCCTGCCTCAGCAAGAATCTTGCGGCCCTCTTCGGCGTTGGTGCCATCGAGGCGAATAACAATTGGCGCACGAAGCGTTACGCGCTTCACCGCCTCAACAATTCCTTTGGCTACTTCTTCACCACGCGTAATGCCACCGAAGATATTGATGAAAATGCTCTTCACCTTGGCATCCGAGTTGATTACCTCGAGTGCAGCGGTCATGAGTTCTGCGTTTGCTCCGCCGCCAATGTCGAGGAAGTTCGCTGCACTGCCGCCAACTTGGTTCACCACGTCCAAGGTGCTCATAGCAAGACCAGCGCCGTTAGCAATGATTCCTACAGTTCCATCAAGACCGATGTATTGCAGGTTCTTTTCACGAGCCAGCTGTTCGCGAGCATCAAGTTCTTCCGTTGCTGCGTACTCTTCCCACTCAGGGTGACGGAAGGCCGCATTGCTATCAAGGCTTACCTTTGCGTCAAGTGCATGCACTTCGCCAGTTGGCTTCAAAATCAATGGGTTGATTTCAGCAAGGTCGCAGTCGCCCTTGGTAAAGCATTCGTACAACTTCACCAACATGTCGGCAACTCCATCGAGTGCCTTCTCGGGAATCTTTGCATCAACTGATGCTTGGCGCGCAGTGGCAAGCGACAAACCGATGATTGGGTTGATATGCAGTTTTACGATTGCTGTTGGATCTTTGGCAGCAACATCTTCAATTTCAACTCCGCCTTGTGCGGACAACATAAGGAGGTGCTGCTTCGCTGCGCGATCAAGCGTGAACGATGCGTAGTACTCCTCGGCAATATCTGATGCGTGCTCAATCCAAACGCGCTTCACAACATGGCCCTTAATGTCCATGCCCAAAATGTTTCCTGCATGCAAGCGAACTTCGTCGGCATTCGTTGCCAACTTGATTCCGCCTGCCTTACCGCGTCCACCAACTTGTACTTGGGCTTTCACAACGACTGGGTACTGTGCTTTTTCGGCCTCTGCAACTGCTTCATCAACCGTGTGTGCAACACCGCCAGCCGAAACAGGAATGTTGTATTTCGCGAAATACTGTTTGCCTTGATACTCGAAAAGATCCATGTGCTTCTTTCTTGTTATTGCTCGCGTGCGTCAAGCGCTAGCTCGAGCCAACTTGCGATGTCTTTCAATGATGAACCGGGTCCAAATATTTCGCCAACACCTTGCTTGCGCAATTCACGCGCATCGGCATCGGGAATCACTCCTCCACCAAACACCAGCACATCACCAAGGTTTCGCGAACGAAGCTCTTCCATCACTCGCGGAAACAACGTGAGATGCGCGCCAGACAATAACGACAAACCAACTGCGTCAACATCTTCTTGCAAAGCGGTTTCTGCAATTTGCTCGGGCAACTGATGCAGTCCCGTATAGATCACTTCGAAACCATGGTCGCGCAAAGCACGAGTGATGGTTTTGGCGCCTCGATCATGGCCATCTAGGCCAGGCTTGGCCACTACAACGCGGTAAGGACGTTTCACGACTACAGAACCCTACGCCCTCAGACGTGACCGATACCAACCCGCCAATCCGCCCAAGAAATAGGCATCGCCAGGCTGCATCGGCAACACTTAAGGCATGTTCGGAAGACCCAGTTCCCCCTTTGCCCGTGCGGTATTGCCGATCGCCGGTGGCATTGTGTTTTTCGCTGCATTGTTTGGGGTGACATGGCTGATGGCGACATACGTCACCAACAACACCGAGGTGACAACCGCAACCGGCGACCGAACATTTGTCGTTGGTGAAGTTGCAGACATCGCCAAATCAATTGCTGAAAGCGGTCCAGTGTTGTACCCAGACCTCCGTGACCCGTTGGGCAAGCGATCAATCGTGATTGAACACAACGGCACCGACGTAGCCAAGGGGTGGCAGGTCTATTACGCATACCCTGCCGACCGAACCGATAAATGTCTCGTAACTCAAATCGAAAAGACTCACACATTTACTGATTGCGAAGGTCGCACACTGACGGTTGAACAGCTCATGCCACCAACCGATGTTCGCCCAATCGTTGAAAATAGATCGACGCTGCTCATTGACTTGCGGGGAAACATGAACCCCGTAACGCCGTAACGAACTTATTGACCCGATTTTTTCAACGGAGCCCACGCAAGCGAAAGGTGCTTCTCGCCAACTAAGCGGAAGCGAATGGCTGCTTCTGCTTTTTCGCCCTGGCCACGAATGTTGATGATGATTCCCTCACCAAAGGTTGGGTGAACAATTTCGTCGCCAATGCGCAAGCCGTGATTCTCAGTTTGCAATTGCGCATTTGATGCCGGAGTAACACTTGGACCTGTGCGTGAGAGTCGCGTCGTTGGCGCATAACCGCGGTCGGCTTGCGATCGATAGCTGTAGCGCTGCGAATCGGCTCCAGAGTCGGTGTTGCCTTCGCGTTCAATAAGTTCGTCAGGGATTTCGGCAAGAAAACGTGATGGCGGGTTGTAGTTGGTGTTGCCAAACAAACTTCTGCTCCACGCATGACTCAGCACGAGGCGTTCCTTCGCGCGCGTAATTCCTACGTATGCAAGTCTGCGTTCTTCTTCCAATTCAACTGGGTCGGTAAGCGCGCGATTGTGCGGGAAGATGCCTTCTTCAACACCGACAATGAATACAACTGGGAACTCAAGACCTTTTGCTGAGTGCAGCGTCATGAGCGTGACGTGGTTTTCAGAATCGATTTGATCGGTGTCGGCAACGAGCGCAACTTGTTCAAGGAATTCATCTACTTGCATAAATTCACTAGCTACACCAATGAGTTCTTGCACGTTTTCTTCGCGACCAGCAGACTCAACCGTGTCTTCGGCAACAAGTTCGGCAAGATATCCACTTCGTTCCATGGCATGGCGCAACACCGGACCAGGACCTTCTTCCAACATGGATTGACACTCATCAAGGAGCTGCATAAACGTGTTGATTCCACGAACTCCTGCGGCACCAACGCCAGCCTCGGCGGCACGGCGCAAAGCAAGTGCAAACGAAATACCGGTTTCATTGGCGTATGCATCAACTTTGGTGACTGTGGTGTCGCCAATGCCGCGCTTTGGCACGTTGAGGACACGCTTAATACTCACCTCGTCAAGCGGGTTAGAAGCGAGGCGCAAATACGCCAGCGCGTCCTTGATTTCACGGCGATCGTAGAACTTGGTTCCGCCGACCACTTTGTAGGGAACTCCCCCGTGAGTTAACGATTCTTCTAGAACACGGCTTTGCGCATTGGTGCGATAGAACACCGCAAGATCGCTCCACTTTCGATGCTCATCGTCGTGCAGCTCTTTCAATCGGGCAATCACCCATTTGGCTTCATCGAATTCATCATTGGCGAAATAACGAACGATCTTTTCGCCTTTACCCTGATCGGTCCACAAGTCTTTAGGTTTGCGCCCCGCGTTATTGGTGATGACTGCATTGGCGGCATCCAAAATGGTCTGCGTGCTTCGATAATTCTGTGCAAGCACCACAGTGGTTACTTCGGGAAACGCGTTCTCAAACTCCAAGATGTTGCGGAAGTCTGCACCGCGAAAGCGATACACACTTTGGTCCGAGTCACCCACAACGCACACGTTGTGATGCAATGCGCCAAGCATGACCACAATGGCGTTCTGCGCTATGTTGGTGTCTTGATACTCGTCAATAAGAATGTGTTTAAAGCGCTCCTGATATACACGCAGCACATCAGGGTGTTGACGGAACAAGCGCACCACGTTGGTGAGCAAATCGTCAAAGTCCATTGCGCCGGCACGCTCTAAGCGCTTTTGATATTCGCGATACACATCGACATATTTCTGATCAATGGTGTTATTCACTTGCTGAGCTGCATCGTGTGGAATGACCAGTTCGTTCTTCCACAAACTGATGCGGGCTTGCACACCACGGGCGCTGTACCGCTTTGGATCTAGCCCCAAGTCGCGAATGCAATAGCCAACTAAACGCTGGGCATCGGATTGATCGTAAATAGAAAACGTTTTTGGGTACCCCAGGTGCTCTGCCTGAGCGCGCAGAATCCGAACGCAAGCCGAGTGAAATGTGCTGACCCACATTTGCTTAGCAACAGGTCCAACGAGTGCTTGCACACGATCGCGCATTTCTTGTGCAGCCTTGTTGGTGAAGGTAATTGCCAAAATATGCATGGGGTGCGCGCCATTAGCAATGAGATACGCAATTCGCTGAGTAAGAACACGAGTTTTGCCCGAGCCTGCGCCAGCAACCACAAGTAACGGGCCGGTTGGATGCAGAACTGCATCGCGTTGATCTGGGTTTAATGCATCCAGGTCAATGCTGGATGGTGGTTGCGAATGCGACACGAATTATGCGCGTTGCGTAACACGTACTGGCAATTTACGTGGCCCACGAACCTGACCAAGGCTCCACGTCACCGTGCTTGGATCTGCGAGTTCGAACTTTGGAAAGCGCTGAATAAACACTTGAACTGCAATACGAAGTTCAAGACGAGCAAGGTTTGAACCTAGGCATCGATGAATGCCAAGACCGAAAGCAACATGGCGGTTTTCTTCGCGATCAATGATGACTTTGTCGGCATCGGGGAAAACTTCTGGGTCGCGGTTTGCTGCTGGGAATGGAAGCAGCACCGAGTCGCCACGCTTCACCGGACAGCCACCAATTTCTGCGTCCTGAGCAACAATGCGCGCCATGGTGACAGGCGCATACATGCGCAACAACTCTTCAATTGCTGTAGGCAGGAGTTCTGGTTCATTCACCATTCGCAGCAAGTCGGATGGATGCTGAGCAAGGTGCCAAATGGATGAACCAATTGAGCTCCACGTGGTGTCGATGCCTGCGACCATCAGCAAGATGATGGTGCCAACCACATGTTGCGGTGACAATGGCTGATCGTAGATTTTTGCATTGAGCAAGAAGCCGATGAGATCGTCTTTCGGATTATCGATGTGATCTTGCACATGCATGGTGAGGTACGCATCAAGTTTTTCGAATGCACCTTGGCGCTCGCCAAACTCTGCGCCAATTTCTTCGAGCACCATATGCACGGTTTCGCGGAAGTAGTCGCTGTCTTCTAACGGCAAGCCAAGCATTCGCGCAATGACATACACAGGAATGTTTTGTGCGTACTGCACTGCTGCATCAACAATGTCGATGTCGCCCATGTTGTCAATGAGCTCATTGCACAAGCGGCGAATTTCTGGCTCCCATTCGGCAACCACTTGTGGGCTGAATGCCGGAAGCAAGAGACGACGTGCATCAGCGTGAAACGGTGGGTCTGACGTAATTGGTGGCGCACCGCCAATTGGTGCCGTCGAAATCCATTGATCGCGAGGCGGCTTGTTTGACAACACTGCACCTTCAGACGAAAAGTGATCGGTATCACGAGCGACAGCCGAAACATCTGCGTGAGTTACTGGCAGCCACGCGCCGCCATAGCGATCGGTGTGGGCCACCGGGCATGTGCCGCGCAACTGGTCCCAAATTTGGTGTACGTTCTGGTTGTAAGCCGGATCGGCGTGGTCCCAGTCGGTTTCCCAACTTTGCACTGGTTTTACGGTTGCCATGCCCAAAGGATACTCATGGGTAAGGCAGACTTTCGTGTCGTGGCATCACTGTTTATCTTGTTACCTCCCTCAGAAGGCAAAGCAGAGGGTGGCTCCGCTTCGGCCAAATGGCGCGTAACGTCTGGCGTTTTTGGAAAGCAACTTGGCGCGCAACGAAGTGAACTTGTCGATCAATTGAAGAAAGCAAAAGGTGGCGACGAAAAGCTACTTGGTGTCAGCAAGGCGCACCTCGCTCGTGCCAAAGATGCAAACGCATCGTTGCGCGGTGCCCCAACACTTGCCGCACACGAGCGATACACGGGTGTTGTGTGGGACCACCTCGACCTTGCATCACTCACTTCTGCGCAACGAACTCGCGCAATGAACAGCATCGTGGTGATCTCAGGTTTACTCGGCGCAGTAAGTGCGGCAGACCCAGTTCCCGACTACCGACTGAAGATGGGTGCGCGTTTTGCACCATTCGGCTTGCTTTCGAAGTGGTGGCATGACTCGTTATCAGAAACTTTGAACAAAGCATTCAAGGGAGCGGTAGTGATTGATCTGCTCCCCCAGGAACATCGTGCCGCATTTACGCTTGACACCGACATGATCGGCGAGCATTTCGTTGTCGGGCTTAATGAGAAGTCGGGAAAAGCTGGCGGCCACGATGCCAAAGCCGCGAAGGGCAAACTTGCGCGCCACCTCGTTACCGAGTGCACCACCGCGAGCAAAGCGCTGCACAGTTTGAAGAGTTTTCGCGACCCACGCTTTGTCGTGAAAATTGAAAAGTAATTACTTCAGCAATTTTGATTTCAAGAACTCGATTACTCGCGTAACTCCTTCTTCCTGAATTTGCTCAGTCAGCACAGAATGATCCTGCTTTGTAGTTGACTCAAATTCAACCGCAATAAAAGCATCACCAAGAAGCTTGCGCAACGAATCAAAACGTGTGCCAACCAGCTTGTCGCCAGTAAATCGCAAACCTAAAACCTGACACCCGGCTTGCGCGCGCTCAATAATTCGAGCTTCGTCAATTGGACTGAGGTTCAGATCTGCTGATCGTCTTGCTCCAACAGCAAATGGCATCGAAGGCTGCGACAAAACTGGTGCGACCATGATGTCGTCCACCATCATTCCGAGTGCAAACCCGCCACTGAAACACATGCCAACAGCACCCACACCAACACCGCCCACCTCACTGTGAATCCGCTGTGCAAGCGCGCGTAACCACGAAATGATTGGCGATGTTTTGTGCATTGCCATGGTGGTGAACTCGCGGGAAATACAAATCTTGCTCATCGACGAAGCGATGTAACCACCTGATGGCTTACGCCCCACTTCGCCAACAAGCAACGGCATAACAACGGTGAAACCTTGAGCAACTACTCGTTCAGCAAAGTCCAACACCTTTGGCGTGATGCCAGGAATTTCATGAACAACAATGACCGCTGGTCCATTGCCTTTTCGATAGATCTCATGCGTTACATCCGCATGAGTAAACGTTGAATGATTCCAGCCCGGAAGCGACACAGTCATACCTACTATCTTGGCCGAACAACTCCAACGACGCGCGACCAGTACACCGCACTCACCTTCACTACGTCACCGGTGCGGGGTGCATGCACCATTTGGCCATTACCCAAGTACATGCCTACGTGGTGAATTGGGTACCCGCTAAATATCAAGTCTCCAGGCTGAATGGCAGCTGTTGGAATGCGATTCAATCCTGCGTACTGCGTACGAGATGTGCGAGGAATTCCCACTCCCGCCACTCCCCACGCCCACGACGTCAGTCCGGAACAGTCAAAAGAAACACCTGGCGACTTAGAACCGAATCGATAGCGAATGCCCAACTGCGAAAGCGCAGCGCGAATCGCTGCACCGGCCTTTGACGATGCCGGCGCAACATTGGCGTACTTCGCGCCCTTGAACTTTGCCGCTTGAGCCTGTGCAGCATCTAACGCTGCAGCTTCACGACGCTGACGTTCGGTTCGCAACGCTGCACCAAGTTCGCGCTCTGCCTGTGCCTGCCTTTGCTCGTAGGTCGCTGCAAGGGCTTCTGCTCGGTCCAACTGAGAAGCTGCGAAGTTCGCTGCAGATTCAGCTTTCTTCTTTTGCTTTTCTAACGTTGCACGCTCTTTTGCCAAGTCGTCAATTACACCTTGAAGAGCATCAGTGTTTCCAACACCAGTATTCAGCGCAACACCTGTTAGGTACTTCTTTCGCACAATGTCACTGAGCGAACTTGATGAGCCAAGAATGCTCGACAGACCGCTTGATAATCCACCGTGTGTAAACGTTTTCAATGCAAGTTGCTTCAACTCGCCCTGCATTGTGGCGAGTTCGGCTTCTTTTTCAGCGATGCGCTTTTCAGTGTTCTTAATTTCAATTGCAATGTCTTCCATGTCGTTCACTGCAAGCGAATAATCTTCGCCAAGCGCGTCAATCTGTTCACCTAATCGATCAAGCTCAGCAATGATTTGATTTACACGCTGCTGTTCATCACTTGACGAGCCTGTTGACGGAAGATTGCCTGTCGCGTTGACGGGCACAACGGGGTAACCCACAACCACCGAAGTGGTGAGGATGATGGCCACCAACGTTGGTGCGCTTCGACGTATGCGCCTAATGGCGTCACGGATCATGATGTGATTATTCTACCGATAGTTACGGTTTGATGTCATTCGGGCAAAAGCCCAATAAAAAGCGTTAATTCGCCTATTCCCACTCAATAGTTCCTGGTGGTTTTGACGTCACGTCGTACACCACTCGGTTAATGCCTTTTACCTCATTAATGATGCGCGAAGACATTTTCTCGAGCAAGTCGTATGGCAAGCGCGCCCAATCCGCTGTCATCGCATCTTCGCTGGTGACTGCACGAATGATGATTGGCCGACCGTAGGTGCGCTCATCTCCCATCACACCAACCGAGCGAATATCTGCAAGCACAGCAAATGCTTGCCAAATTTCGCGTTCTAGTCCGGCGAGTTTTACTTCTTCGCGCACAATGGCATCGGCCTCTTGCAAAATGGCAACTTTGTCCGGAGTTACTTCGCCAATGATGCGCACCCCAAGTCCTGGTCCTGGGAATGGCTGACGCCACACAATTTCATCTGGCAAACCAAGTTCGGTTCCCACTTTGCGCACTTCGTCTTTAAACAACGTGCGCAATGGTTCACACAACTTCAGCGTCATATCGTCGGGGAGTCCACCAACATTGTGATGACTCTTGATCACGCTTGCAGTTCCGTCAACGCCACCACTTTCAATGACGTCGGGGTACAGCGTTCCTTGCACCAAGAACTTTGCATCGGTGATTCCGCCAGTGTGTTCCTCAAAAATACGAACGAAGGTTTCACCAATTGCTTTGCGCTTTGCCTCGGGTTCAATAATTCCCTTAAGTTTTTCAAAGAATCGCACACCAGCATCAACATGAATGAGTTCAATACCCATGTTGCGCTTAAACGTTTCGACCACTTGTGCGCTTTCGTTCTTGCGCATTAATCCAATGTCTACATAGATGCAGGTGAGTTGGCTACCAATCGCCTTATGTACTAGCGCTGCAGCCACTGCTGAATCGACTCCGCCAGAGAGTCCGCAAATCACACGCTCACTTCCCACGAGTTCGCGGATCGCAGCAACTTGATCATCAACAATGGACGACATGGTCCACGAACATTCTGCACCAACAAGCTGGTGCAAGAACTGCTCCAACACATCTTGGCCGTGTTCGGTGTGCCCAACTTCTGGGTGATATTGCACTCCCCAAATTTTGCGCGTCGGGCTTTCAATGACTGCCATTGGCGCATCGGGCGTACTCGCCGTTGCAACAAACCCACCTGGCAACTCCGACACCGCATCAAAGTGACTCATCCACACACTGAGTTGTGCAGGAATTGAATCGTGGTGCAACTGCGAAGTCGAACCCGCAATGCGTTGCAATTGGGTTCGCCCGTATTCTCCTCGCCCGCCACGAGCCACTTCTCCACCCAATTGCTGTGCAATCAATTGGCAGCCGTAGCAAATACCCAAAATAGGAATGCCCAGTTCGTAAATCTCTGGGTCAAGCAAGGGCGCGCCTTCAACGTGCACACTTGCCGGACCACCCGACAAAATGATGCCGACTGGCTTGCGCTGGCGCACTTCTTTCGCCGTAATGCGATGGGGCACTATTTCTGAATACACCTGCGCCTCGCGCACGCGTCGCGCAATCAACTGGGCATATTGGGCCCCAAAATCAACTACCAAAACTGTTGGCTGCATTGTGGATTCAAAAGCCATAGAGACACATGACCTTAGTTGAGGACTGGCAATTGAGCCCAAGAAGTGTGACGATACAGAGGTGAGTTCAGACACCACCCCTCCAACTGATACAGCAAGTGCAACCACCATTCCCGACTTGTTAAGCGGAATGGATTACAGCGCATGCGTTGGTTTGTATCCAAAACCAGGTTGTGGAACCAAGCCAGTGCTCAGCGGCGATCGTGGTGGATCGATGCAAATTGCTGTTTTTGGAGTTTTGATTGCCGGCATGGCATTCATTAGCTTGCGAATTGCGCGCAGCGTTATTTCTCGCGACCGTGAACGCGACAATGCCGCAGGCATTAAGCCTTAACTCCAGCGACTAGTTTTTCCGTGTGTTAAAAAACCGTGGCGTCCTTGGTGTAGTTCTTGGACTCATCAGTGCTTCTCTCTACGGCATCACTCCAATCTTCGTGTATCACGCAACGGAGCATGGAGCCGATTCATTTGGATTGATGACATCGCGTTATGTCATTGCCGTCATTGTGCTGCTGGCTGTTCGAACATTGAAACGGGGCTTTGGCAAATGGCCAGAACGCCGACTGAGCCTTCGATTGTTTCTACTTGGAGCAGTTGGTTTGTACGCAAACAGCATTTGCATGTTCACCGCTTTTGATTATTTACCAAGCGGACTCGCAATGGTGTTGTTTTATTTCTACCCAATTTTGGTCGTGATATTTGGTTGGGTGTTCTACCGACATGTTCCACCAAAAATCATTTGGCCCTGCCTTGCAATCACGTTGATTGGTGTTGCCTTCAGTGCAAGTGATCTGTCTGGCGGTCAAGCAACAGGCGTCGCAATCATTGTCTTCGGCGCATTCGCGTACGCGATGTACTCCGTGCTCGCTGCAGCATCAATGCCAAAAACCGATTTACTCTCTGGACTCATCCTCATCTTTGGCGGCGCTGGTTTCACATTTATCGTGGTGTGGTTGCTCGACCCGCCTGGTCTGCCTACAACAATGCCGTTTACAGCCGACGTGTGGCTGCCTGCTTTAGAAATTGGAATTGTTGGAACCATTGGCGCCATGGGCATTTTCTTTGCGGGAATGAACTTGATCGGTGCAAGCAAAAGCGCAGTGGTTCAAACGTGGGAAGTATTTGTAGCCCTGTGCAGCGGCGCATTCTTCTTGAATCAGGACTTCAGCCCGCGCCAGTTATTTGGTGCCGTGCTTATTTTGAGCGGTGTAATCGTGCTGCTTCGCGTAGAGGCCAAGCAAAATAACGCCGATATCCTGTTACCCACATAGCAATGTGAGTACTTCTTGCAGGGTTGGGTGAAATCCCCTACCGGCGGTGAAAGCCCGCGACCCCCACGAGAAATCGTGGGGCTGATCTGGTGAAATTCCAGAGCCGACGGTCAGAGTCCGGATGGGAGCAGGAAGGCGAAGGTTGCGCTTGCGTTTGCACGAACCGCTTCTTGCGGTGCGTTCGCTCATGCCGGTGTTGCTTTTGTCGTCTTCGCTCTGCCCTGCGCGTTGTTCAAACTGCGCGACAACTAAAGGGCAACAAACGTGAACACACTCGACGAACAGCACATGCGCTTAGCAGTCTCCACTGCCAATGATGCACGTCTGCGTTCGCGACCAAACCCATGGGTTGGTGCTGTTGTTGTTTCCCCGAGTGGCGAAGTGTTTACCGGTTCAACACTCGAGCCCGGTAATGCGCACGCCGAAGTTATTGCGCTGAGTACAGCAGGAAAGAACTCTGTTGGTGCAACGTTGTATTCAACTCTTGAACCGTGCAGCCACACCGGTCGCACTGGCCCTTGCACCACCGCAATTATTGAATCGGGAATTAGCCGCGTTGTTGTTGGCACTCTTGATCCCGACACGAACGTTTCTGGGAGTGGAGTGCAGCAACTTCGCAACGCCGGACTCGCCGTTGAGGTTGGAGTGCTTGAACACGAAGTGCGTGTGCAACTCGCGCCGTATTTGCATCACCGATCAACAGGCAGACCATTTGTTGTGTTGAAGATGGCAAGCACGATTGATGGTCGCATTGCCGCTGCCGATGGATCGAGTAAATGGATTACGGGCGAAACTGCACGTAAGCGAGTGCATCAGTTACGTGCAGAAAGTGACGCAATTGTTGTTGGTGCTGGCACAGTTCGCGCCGACAACCCGTCATTAACAGTGCGCGATGTTCACGGGCCGTCACCACGTCGCATTGTGCTTGGCAACATTGATCCGCAAGCAAATGTCCATCCATGCACGCAATGGACCGGTTCACTTCCCGAGCTGCTTGACACACTGGGCAACGAAGGCGTTGTGCAGTTACTCGTTGAAGGTGGTGCGCGAGTTGCTGCGTCATTTCATCGCGAACGCCTCATCAACCAATACGTCATGCACATTGCACCGGTAATTGCTGGTGGCGACAACGCAGCAGGAATATTTGCTGGCCCAGCAGCAGCGACCATGGCCGACATGTGGCGCGGGCGCATGGTGTCGACCACCAATCTTGACGGCGATCTTGAAATCATTCTCGAACCGAATCTCAACTAAAGGACCCCCAAATGAGCAATAAACAAGTTGAAATGTCACCCATTGAAGATGTCGTTGCAGCAATTGCTCGTGGCGAAATGATTGTGATGGTGGACGACGAAGACCGTGAAAATGAAGGCGACCTCATCATGGCCGCACAGTTCGCAACACCAGAAAAGATTGCATTCATTGTGCGCCACACATCGGGTGTTGTCGTTGCGCCACTGTCGGGCGAACGTTGTGACGACTTGCGACTCCCCCTCATGGTGGACAACAACACCGAAAGCCACCGCACCGCCTTCACCATTTCGGTCGACCTACTTGAGGGCACAACAACAGGAATTTCGGCGGCAGACCGCGCCGCAACTTTGCGCGGACTTGCCGATCCAAATGTTTCTCACTCGGCATTTGCCCGCCCAGGACACATCTTCCCGTTGCGTGCCCGAGAAGGCGGAGTGCTCAAGCGCGCAGGACACACCGAAGCAGCAGTAGACCTTGCTCGCCTTGCTGGTTTGCAACCTGCTGGAATCATTTGCGAAATTCAAAATGATGACGGCACCATGTCGCGTTTGCCAGACCTTCGCAAGTTCTGTGCTGAGCACAACCTGTTGCTCTCCTCTATTGCCGACCTTGTTGAATACCGTCGCCATCATGAACGCCTTGTTGAGCGCGTGGGTTCTGCAACAGTGCCAACCGAATGGGGCGGCTTCACCTGTGTTGCATACAAGAGCACCATCGACGGCATTGAACACCTTGCATTCGTGAAGGGCGATGTAAGCGACGGCGCACCGGTACTTACTCGCGTACACAGCGAATGTTTAACTGGCGACGTGTTTGGTAGCAAGCGTTGCGACTGTGGTCCTCAACTTGCTGCAGCCATGCAACAAATTGATGCAGCAGGTAAAGGTGTTGTGGTGTACTTGCGCGGCCACGAAGGTCGCGGTATTGGAATCGGTCACAAGATTCGTGCGTATTCGTTGCAAGACGAAGGCTTCGACACCGTTGACGCCAACACCGAACTTGGACTTCCTGTTGACAGTCGCGAATACGGAATTGGCGCGCAAATTCTTGCCGACCTTGGTGCTCGCGAACTTCGCCTCATGACCAACAACCCAGCCAAATACGGAGGCATTGCTGGATACGGCTTGAGCATTGTGGAACGCGTTCCGCTCAGCATTGATCCAACACCAGAAAACGAAGCATATTTGCGCACTAAGCGTGAGCGAATGGGCCACGTTTTTGACTCATCAGACATTTCAGGAAAATAAGGAGAACATCATGACCACATTTGAAGGATCACAAGACGGCACGGGACTACGCGTTGGAATTGTGTGCTCGCGATTCAATGAATTCATTGTCAGTGCACTACTCGATGGCGCAAAGCGCGGCCTCGCGAGTCACGGCGTCTCCGAATCCGATATTGACATCGCATGGGTCCCTGGCGCGTACGAGATTCCTGTAACGACAAAGGCAATGGCAGTGACAGACCGCTACGACACGCTCGTCACACTGGGCGCAGTTATTCGTGGAGAGACCGCACACTTTGAATATGTGGCCGGCCCTGTTGCCGATTCCATCGCACAGATTCAATTGGAAACAGGAATGCCAATTGGTTTCGCTGTGCTTACTGTGGAAAACATTGAACAAGCCGTAGAGCGCTCTGGTACTGGTGCAGGAAACAAAGGAGAAGAAGCCGCCGTTGGTGCAATTGAAATGGCCAACGTGTTGAAAGCGATTCGCGGAAAGTAGCTAAAGAATCAGAAAGCCCGTGCTGTTTTACGAGGCAACATTGGTTTCTAAGAACGGCTTGTCGCCAAGAATTGTTGCGCGATGCATCACCCGACGGTGCGGCATATAGTCGGCAGTTGCATAATGCTGTGTGAGTCGATTGTCCCAAAATGCAAGGTCATACTGCTTCCACTTCCATCTCACGGTGAACTCAGGTTTAGACACGTGCGATGTCAAATAGCCGAGAACCATTTCGCTCTCGCGGGTTGAAAGCTCCATAATTCGCGTAGTAAACGAATAGTTAACAAAAATTCCGCGTTGCTTACTCACAGGGTGGGTTCGAACAACTGGATGAACCACCGGCGGGTTTTTCATTCGCGCGGTCTCGATCATTTTGCGAGTCTCTGGCGAGTTCCCATAGCGCTCAATCGTGAATGAAGCGGCAATGTCGTGTTCTGCAGTCAAGGTGAGGATGAATTTTTTAAACGAGTCAGAGAGTGCCTCGTAGGCAGCGATGCCACTCGCCCACAGCGTGTCTCCCCCGAACGGAGGCAACACTCGGGCTGAGAGCAATGCCCCAAGTGGAGGTTGTTCGATGAACGTCACGTCTGTATGCCACTCATCACTATCTGGTGGATTCTTATCGTTCGTATCGAGCACAATTATCTCTTTAGCGTCACCAGAGTTGGGGTAGATGGGATGCACATGCAATTCCCCAAAGCGCTGTGCGAGATTGCGGTGCTGTACTGGAGTGAGCGGTTGATTCTCAAAAAACAAGACTTGATGCTCGACAAGATTTGCCAAAATTTCATCACGCAGGTCGTTGGAAACTGGCTGGCAAAGATCTACACCTGACACAAGCGCCCCAAGGGCCGGCGATATGCGTGTTACCTGCATAGAAGAAAGAGTAGCGAACAAGTCCTTAACTCCGATCAGCGAATCGTTAGTGCACGTACATCACGTTCCTGCACACATTGCCTGCAGGGCAACCGCCCGGCATAGGAAAGGCATCGATCATGGGCTTCTTGCTCAATTCGCTCGTTGCGGTCACGAGCCTGCTGACCGTCCACTCTCCTCATCGCATCAGTCCCCCAGTTTTTGAAACGCCAATCGAAGCTGTCAGTTACGTAATGTTTGACGTTGATTTCAGCACCTTTAAGCGTGAGAGATTTTCTCTAAAGCGCGCCTACCCATTTCTTGATTGGACAACGGACGGTTGCTCCGCGCCTGTTGTTGGCGGTGAAGGACGTTCATTCAACTTCACGCATGCATGCATTCGTCACGACTTTGGGTACCGCAACATCAAAAGGCTCGGCCAGTTCAACGAAGTGGTGCGCACGAAACTGGATGAACAATTCCACCGTGACTTGGAGTCTTCTTGTGCAACACAAGTACGAACCCGAAAAATTCGGTGCTTAATGTGGGCGGAAACTTTTTATGTTGCGGTTCGCGCAACAGGTGGTTAGCGCTTTATGCCCACTCTTTCAAGACTGCAATATTGATGAGTTGGTGCAGCATTTTTCCTGTTGCTCCCCACACTGTTTCATCATCTAAATGAAAAAAGTGAATCTGATATTGATTCGGTGGCGTTCCCCAGTGTTCTTCAACATAGGTGTCATCACGCACCAAGTCGGCAAGCGCAACGGAGAACACCCGATCAACTTCTGCATTCACTGCGCTCATTGATGGCGGTGTTTCCAAATACGCAAGCACAGGAACAATGTGGCTATTGCTGACATATGTGGATAATGCACTCATCTCACCAATCACTTGCACATGCGATGGGTCAAGATTGATTTCTTCATAGGCTTCTCGAATAGCAGCCTGAACGAACGATTCACCTTCGTCTACTCGCCCGCCAGGAAACGACACTTCCCCTTTGTGGTTAGTGAGCGCTTTAGACCTGCGGGTAAGCACAACTTCTGGACCACTTGGCCCATCAAAGATCGGCACCAACACCGCAGATGCGCGCGAACCTGCAGGCGGCGGTGATTGCTTAAGGGTGTTGGTGAAGCGTTGCAAACGCCCAAGTAAATCTGGCGTGCTGCGAAGCGATGAGTGATCTAACCGAGCAAATGGATTGGTAGGACGTACCCACACTGTTGCCGGCCGCGGAATACTTTGATCGCCACCAGCGCGAACCATGTTGTGAACCTACGCTTGAGGAGTCCAGCCACTCGCAAGTAGCTGGCGAATCACTTCATCAAGACCAGCTGTCTTCAAGTTTGCCAGCGTCTTGCCTGGTTGTTCTTCGCCACGCTCCCAGGTTTCCCATGCTGTGCGAATTTTCTCAAGATCGGGTGCTGGTGTTGTGAAGCCCATGCCGACAGCCTAACGACGAGGTTCTGTTTGCGCACCACGCTTCGCAAAGTTGGTGCCAAGAACAATGACACCGAGCACAACACCCACTCCAAGCAGTGCAAGTCGCCCGTTCGTTTCAATGTCTGCCACGAATGACAGCACCAGACACGCGATGATAATAAGCCAATCAATCACGCGATGTATTCCACGGCTGATCCATTTGAATGCACTGAGAAAACCGTCGGTTACCGCAGTGTTGACCAACATTATGAGTCCCATTGCGGCAGGAATGGTTGGCTCTTTCAACTGCGCTGACATCATGACAAGTCCGCCAGCGATGAAATACTCCACAAACTGGTGCATCCAAAATCCGCGACCGTTACTTGCCATAGCTACACACACTAGGAGAGAAATGAAAATGCCTCGGGTTTTCGCCCGAGGCATTTCCGACTATTTGTAGTTCGTTTGGGAAAACGATTTACATCATTCCCATTCCGCCACCTGGCATACCACCGCCTGCTGGTGCGCCATTCTTTTCTGGCTTGTCAGCTACGAGGCATTCCGTGGTGATGACCAGTGCGGCAATTGATGCTGCGTTTTGCAACGCTGCACGAGTCACCTTGGCTGGGTCGATAATTCCGGCTTTCACCATGTCGACGTATTCGCCAGTTGCAGCATTGAGACCAATGTTGCCCTTCTCTGACTCCACACGCTGGATAGCAACTGCGCCTTCCAAACCTGCGTTGTCGGCGATGTGACGACCAGGAGCCGTCAACGAGTCGTACACGCTGCGTGCACCGGTTGCTTCGTCACCCTTCAGTGATTCAACAACTTTGAGTACTGCTGGACGAGTGCGAATTAGTGCGGTACCGCCACCGGCGACCACGCCTTCTTCAATCGCTGCACGAGTTGCCGATACGGCGTCTTCAATGCGGTGCTTCTTTTCCTTCAGTTCGACTTCGGTTGCTGCGCCTACCTTGATAACTGCAACACCGCCAGCCAACTTGGCCAAGCGCTCTTGCAACTTCTCGCGGTCCCAATCGGAATCGGTGTTGTCGATTTCTGCCTTAATTTGGTTGATGCGGCCAGCAACTTCGTCTTTGGCGCCATGGCCGTCGACGATGGTGGTGTTGTCCTTGTTGATGATGACGCGCTTTGCACGGCCCAAGAGGTCGAGCGATACGTTCTCCAACTTCAAGCCAACTTCTTCGCTGATGACCTGTCCACCGGTGAGCACTGCCATGTCTTGCAACATTGCCTTGCGACGATCGCCGAAGCCTGGAGCCTTCACTGCGGTTGAGTTAAAGGTTCCACGGATCTTGTTGACAACAAGTGTCGCAAGCGCTTCGCCTTCTACGTCTTCAGCAATGATGAGCAACGGGCGGCCGGTCTTCATGACGCCTTCAAGTACTGGCAACATTGCCTGCACGGTTGCGATCTTTCCAGCGTTGAACAAGATGTACGGATCTTCAAGAACTGCTTCTTGACGGTCAGCATCGGTAACGAAGTATGGCGAGAGGTAGCCCTTGTCGAATTGCATACCTTCGGTGAACTCAAGTTCTGTTCCGAACGTGTTGCTCTCTTCAACGGTTACAACACCGTCTTTGCCAACCTTGTCAATCGCATCAGCAATTACCTTGCCGATTGAAGCGTCTGCCGCAGAAATAGTTGCAACGTTGGCGATGTCGCCCTTGTCGTCTACTTCTTTTGCTTGTGCCTTGATTGACTCAACTGCTGCGGCAACTGCCTTTTCGATACCGCGCTTCAAACCCATTGGGTTTGCACCGGCAGCAACGTTGCGCATTCCGTGTTGCACCATTGCTTGTGCAACAACGGTTGCTGTTGTAGTTCCGTCGCCAGCTACGTCGTTGGTCTTGGTTGCAACTTCTTTTACAAGTTGAGCACCCATGTTCTCGAATGGATCTTCGAGTTCAATTTCTTTCGCGATCGACACACCGTCGTTTGTAATGGTTGGTGCGCCGAACTTCTTGTCGAGCACTACGTTGCGACCCTTAGGTCCAAGTGTCACTTTTACTGCGTCAGCGAGTTTGTTCACACCGGCTTCAAGAGCGCGGCGTGCTTCTTCGTCAAACTTCAATTGCTTGGCCATGTTTGTTTTGGTCCTTTGCGTGTTGGAGGGAAATGGTTAGAAAATCAGGCAACAACTGCGAGTACGTCGCGGCTGGTGAGAATAAGAAGGTCGTCTCCACCGTGGGTGACTTCGGTGCCGCCGTACTTGCTGTACAGAACAACGTCACCAACTTTGATGTCAAGTGCGAAATGCTTGCCTTCGTCATCGCTCCAGCGGCCAGGTCCAACAGCAAGAACGGTGCCCTGCTGTGGCTTCTCTTTGGCGGTGTCTGGGATTACGAGACCAGATGCGGTGGTCTGCACTGCTTCGCTTGGCTTGACCACAATGCGGTCGTCTAGGGGCTTCAAGTTCATATGTGAGGTCCTCCGTTTGGCGTGTCCCGGCTGGTCCACGCGGTTTGATTTTTCAGTTAGCACTCAACGAGTGCGAGTGCTAATGATACGGACCTAGGCCATAAATTTCCAACTGAGCCCGCATTGGGCAAGTAGGTCAGAAAGGGGCTCAAGAGGCAGTCCTACAACCGTTGTGAAGCTGCCCTGCACCGTTTCCACCAGTTTCCCGCCATCGCCTTGCAAGGCGTACGCCCCTGCCTTATCCAGCGATTCCCCTGTGCCCAGATACCAATCCATCAGCTCGGGAGTGATGTGCACCAGAGTCACCGAGGCCGTGTCCACGGTGTGAGCCTGCCGGTCCCCGCGAACTACCGAAATGGCCGTATGCACGCGATGGGTGCGACCAGACATTTCACCCAACATGCGGCGGGCATCGTCAAGATTTTCTGGTTTGCCATAAATCTCGCCATCCACATCCACCGTGGTGTCGGCTGCAATCACGATGACATCGAGATCTGTGTATTGCTGTGCGATGACATGGGCTTTGCCCTGCGCAAGTCGCTGAACGTGCGCAAGTGGAGTTTCAAACTCGAGAGGTGTTTCATCGATGTCAGCCGGCTCAATGTCGAAAGGCATTTCACCTTCGCCAAATGCTTCGTCTAACAACTTCGTCAACAAGTCAACTCGTCGCGGTGAACGCGATGCAAGGACAATTCTTGGTTGAGTAGTACTCGGAGGTTCCATTTCGAGATCAGCCGCCACTCAAACGCATGACATCGCCGTCATCAGGAATGGTCATGTCGTCGCGATCATCTAAGTAGCCCTCTGGCAAAATCACCTTGATCGGGCCATTGGTGTGTCCGCGAGCAATTCGTTCTCCGCCTTCAACGATTGGAGCATCTGCATCTAACTGTGCGGCAAGCGAACGAAGATCAGCCAACGATTTCACTTCAGCAAACTTGCGACGCATCTCGCCACCAATTGGATACCCAGTGAGATACCAACTGGTGTGTTTGCGGAAATCGCGCATGCCGCGATCTTCATCTAAGTGTCCGCACAATCCTTCTGCGTGCTCAAGCATGACCGATAACACTTCACCAAGTTTTGGTGTACCTGTTATTGGTCTGCCACTAAACGCATCCACAAGATCGCGGAACAACCATGGGCGGCCTAAACAACCTCGACCAATCACCACTCCATCACAACCAGTTTGCTCGACCATGCGCAAAGCATCGCTTGCTTCCCAAATATCGCCGTTACCAAGAACGGGAATGGTCTTCACCGCTTGCTTCAGTTGACTAATTGCTTCCCAATGTGCGCTCGGCGCATAGTGCTGCTGCGCAGTACGCGCGTGTAGTGCAACCGCAACTGCGCCGGCATCTTCGCAAATCAACCCTGTTTCAACAAATGTGATGAGGTTGTCGTTGATGCCCATGCGAAATTTACATGTCACGGGAATGCCATACTCTTTGCCAGCTGTAACCGCAGAGCTCACAATGGCGCGCAGCAACTGCCGCTTCAGTGGCACTGCTGCTCCACCACCGCGGCGTGTCACCTTTGGCGCGGGGCAACCAAAATTTAAATCGATGTGATCAACTGCATTTGCCTGACCCAGTTTGTGAACTGCTCGGCCGAGCATGTCCGGATCACTTCCATACAGCTGCAACGAACGGAAGTCTTCATCTGGTCCAAACTTCAACATCGTGTCGGTCTTGCGATTGCCATGCACAAGCCCCGTCGCCATGATCATTTCGTTGACGTAGACCAGGCCTGGTCCGAACTTTCGACACAGCGAACGGAATGGCGCGTTGGTTACACCCGCCATTGGCGCAAGCACCACTGGTGGCCAAATGCTGCGCTCGCCCAGTTGCAGTGCAGGCACAGTCAGGGTGGCGTTTGTTGGGGTGTCGGTTGCAGTCATGGTGTTACGAGGTGGTTCGGTCGGTCAACTTCAGGTTTGGCATGGCACCCATGCTCAATTCACTTGGTCCGTCCTGCAATAAACGGTACCAACCGGCAGAGGCAATCATGGCTGCATTGTCGGTGCACATCGCCATGCTGGGCAACACCAAGCGCCATCCCTGCTGAGTGCACGCTGCAGTCATTTCTTGGCGTAACAGCGAGTTGGCAGCAACACCACCGCCAAGAGCGATGGTTTTTGCCCCGATGTGTTTTGCGGCCTTTACCGACTTTGCCACCAATACATCAACGACTGCAGTCTGAAACGATGCAGCAACATCTTGAGTAGAAATTGCTGGATTCTTGCGCACGTAATTGACCACCGCAGTTTTCAATCCACTAAACGACACATCGAAACCGTCGTACAACATTGCACGCGGAAACTCAATTGCTTGTGCGTTGCCCAACTTTGCTTCGCGATCAATCGCTGGTCCACCGGGGTGACCAAGTCCAAGGAAACGCGCAACTTTGTCGAAGGCTTCACCTGCTGCATCGTCAATGGTTTGACCGATGATGGAGTACTTACCGTGCGACTCCATGTTTACGAGCAACGTGTTTCCACCCGACACCAACAC
>Ga0172367_10001332_pt1 | contig 36250 bp, 59 predicted proteins | sample Lak10m_FD_114542 | JGI IMG/M metagenome (GOLD analysis project Ga0172367, IMG submission 114542) | Freshwater microbial communities from Kabuno Bay, South-Kivu, Congo - kab_022012_10m | ecosystem: Environmental > Aquatic > Freshwater > Lake | place: Democratic Republic of the Congo: South-Kivu... | reverse complement strand
CAAAAGGAAACCCGCCCCTGATTTGCAACGGGCCAGCGCCGAAAGCGACAACGGCGAAGGCTCGAATCAGGGGCGGGATATTGGGTTTATAGTCTGTCACGTCGCTTTTCCTTTTCCACGCCGGTTGCAGCAGCGCGTTGTTACTGTACACTATTTCAGGTTATTTGTCAATCAGGCCGGGATTGTCGCGCAAAATTTGAACAAGCTGATAGGCCAGTCCGTCAACGATTAGCTCGGAATGCTTGCGGTGTCCAAGGGCGAATAACGCGGCGTGTAACACCTCGTGAATGAGCGTTACCCGCTCGATGTCGGTAGCCAGGCCCTGCCGTATCCGAATAGTCGCGGCCATCTCGTCGCACTCCCCCATGTCGGGAAGGCTCTCAACGTACTCGACGCGGTATCGGATAGCCCCAACCTTGACATGCTTGACCATTTACTTCTTGCCTCGCCGCCACGTCAAATAGTCCGCGCCGTGTTCGGCGTCGAAGAACACCTGAACAAGATTTCGCTCCATCGTAGCACTAGGGTCAATCACCGTCACGCAGCAAGGGCTTATGTTGTGGTCCGGGAATCCCTGTGCGCGAGCGTGCTCGTCGTGTATTTTGTAGGTCGCCACGCGGATTGCATGGCTTATCAGGTCGCTTGCCGGGTCTTTGACTATGGTGTAGCCCGTGGTGTGCTTGTGCCCGCAAACAAGAATATGGTCTCTCCAACCCATCTGCGCGGCTTTAGATGGTCCGTGTACTACGTTCCACTGCGAGTGCCCTTGGAAGTCATGCCGGGCGTTTACGCGCACTTCACGGCCATTCGGGAAGGTTAGATTCAAGCGGCATCCGTGGTACTCGACTGGTCCACTGTTCCCGCGCATAATCCACTGGAGCGGGTCGTTCGCGCCAACCCAAGCGTCATGGTTACCGCCAACAAGGTACAGCCAATCCTTGACCATGCCAAGGAAGTGCTCAGTCAAAATCCAAGCCTCTTTCGCGCTTGTGCTTTGTTCGCCGTATAGCCGTTGCAGCCGACCAATCCAGTTGTTCTGCTGGTCGCCTATGTTGCCGGCAAATAGCCCTGGCGTCTCTCGCACGATTCGCGCGTGCTCCTCCAGCTGGTGCAGGTCTGTATCACCATCCGTGTGCGGGTCACCGAAGTGGAGAATGCCAACCGGCCCATCAAGCTTCACCTTTACCTGAATCAGCTTCCGCGCCGTGTGCGCCCGGTTCACCCGGTCGAAGTGCTTTTTGCGCGCGGCCCATAGTTCCTCCGGCCCAAGCTCGACAGACGGCAACGGGTCAACCGTGTATTCTTCCAGCGTGGCATCCTTTAAATGCCGCTGAACTGTCGCGCGGCCTATACCCAACTCCACAGCCACCGCCCGCTTACTACCTAGTCGCCTGTACGCATCGATGGTCGCCGCCTTATCGTGTGCCCTCATTCGTGACTCCTTTTGCAGTGTTGGCCGTCGTCGATGCTTTCGAAGTGTGCGCCTTCAACAGCCGGATACTTGAATTCTAGCAGGGCCATGTTGGCAATGTCGCATAGATATTCCTTATTGCCGGTCGATTCGTACAACCGAATGCGCCGCCGCATTTCGTCGGGCCGGTAAATCGCGTGCTGGTTCTCGCGGATGCTGCCGTACCTAAACGCACCCATGAATACGCGATTCACGCAAAGCTGGATAAAATGCCAGTCCCATTCGGTGCGCTCGATTTCAGCCAATGTCCCCATCTGCCGGTCATGGCACGGCACACCGCGGAGAAGGCGAGCGCGCATGTTCTCGGAATTGGTCATGGCGTGGCAGCGCCAAGAATCAGCCAGGCCGCCGCGAGTAGTGCCGCGCCGATGCCCACGCCAATCGCGAACCCGGCGAGAAGGACCGGGACCGTGCTGGCGTCGCGCGCTTCATCCTGCGTCGCGTGCTGGTAGAACCATGCCTCTACCTTCGCGCGGGTTGTAGGGTCATCGTTAAATTCGCTCACACATCTACCCTTTCCACTGTTGTCACCCACATCCACGGGTTATCTGCCCATGACAGGCTGGGCTTCTTGCCGTGGCGGCGGTTGTGTTCCGCTCGGAATTCGGACTCCGGCGATTCATCGCCAGCATAGCCCTTGAACCCGGCTGCGATTGCATCTTGCCATGTCACGCTCTGCACCCTTCGCGCCTTCACGTCGAGCACGTACAGGAGACTGCGGACGGCCTCGGCGGGCATCCGGTTCGCGGGCATCCATTTCGCACTCGCCATGTGGCATGGGAATTCGCCGTCCGCGCGGTATGCAATGACACATTCTGAGTCGTTGACCCAGCACGCCTCCTTGACCGCGAGCAGGTCGCCGAAGCCGTTGGGTGGTGCGCAGCGAGACGGCGGGTTGTCGTCGTACCAAAGCTCGCCATCATCAACCCAATAACCGACCGTCTGGTCTATCGTGCACTTTTTCGGCCCGCGCCAAGTCACAAGTAGCGGAGTCCAGACCTGCATCGTCTCGCCCGGTTGCAAACTCGCGGCCCGGCGCGCCTGCGGGTCTGGCGCGATTAGGTAGCGTTGCATCCCTTTTCTCCCTTGTTTTCCACGCCGCGCATCAAAAACCGCGCAGCTCTGGCTATCGCCTCGATATCTTCCGGGTCAACGCGGATACTCCCGCTGGAATCCGGCTGGAACAACAGAAAGAACGCGCCGCCGCCTTCGTCATCCAGTTGTAGGTAAATGTTGCCGTCGCCATCTATTGGACTCGCGCTTTCGCGGTGGATAGCCACCTTGACCGAAGTAAACATTATTTGGTCTTTCACTCCTCGCCCTCCTGTTGTTTCGCCGCTGCCAGCGCCTCGGCCAGCGCGCGGGCGGTCGGCTTCGTTTCAGATTCGGAACAATGAAACCATCCGTGCGGCGTGCCGACATAGACAACATCGACATCGGTGAGTCGCTTCCACCGATACCCCAGCCGTCCGGCCAGCGCCACGGCGGCGTCAAGGGACGTGGTGTAGCTGTTAGGACCCAAAAGAAGTGGACTGCATGCGCCAAGACCGTCGCAATTTAGATCGAGTTGGTGCCCAGCAAATAAACGCAAACACGTTCGGCACTTCGTTGTAGGCATCCACCCGTCCAGCACAGCGAGGTGTTGGTCCAGTTCCGCGTCGGTCATCGTGCTGTAATCAGGCTTGGTCATCGGTCTCTCCCAGCGCGTCGTAATCAACCTCGTCAACATAGAATTGCGAGACATCAGCACAACCTACTCTATGCACAGCAAGTTCACCCCGCAGCCGCGCCACCTCGGCCCGCTCGGTCTCCAGCGCGGCGGAAAGCTCGCGAATGGCGGATGTGAGATAGGGCATTTCCAGTCGAGCGAAAGACGCACATGCAATGTCGCCTTCCTGCGTGTAGCTAAACTCGTAAAGTTCGTCGCGGACCCTTTGTGCCCGCGCAATCGTCGACATCGTTAATTTACTCAGCATGTCACTCGCCTCCCGCCGCGCTCGGCGGCTGTTGCATGATATCGACCACCTGCGGCACGCCCGCAGCCTGGGCAGCGCGGAGTAGCGCGAGGGTGAGTGATGTTTCAAATGGAATCGGCATACCAGAAACCATGACGGTTCCCGGCAGGCGCGTTGTATTGATAACGAGCGACCTATGATTCAGCGCCCACATCAGCCCAGCCAGATACACGCTGTCCACCTCGCGCGGGTCTGCGTCGGGGGATGTTGGGTCTGGCACAGAGTCCCTTAACTTATATGCCCAATCGGGATTGGGACTTACCCATCGGTTACCCGTTTGGAGGATGTATAAGTCCGGCCTCGTCTCCGGCGTCACCCCGCAGAACTCCGCGAGGGCCAATAGCTGCGCGGGCGTCATTTGCTCACTCATTGCCAACCTCGATTCCCATGGCCTGCGCGAGGGCGCGGACTTTATCTTCCTCGTTTAGCACATATGCAACCCAGGCGGAGCTAGGAATGTATGCTTCTTCTGGGCGGAGATAGAATTGCAAGTGTACTTCGCTCAGGGCTTCCGCATTGTCTATCACTTTGCACCACTCCCGCAGCGGCTCCCGAATGACGTACAGGAACTCGGCGGCGTCGTATGGTCCGGTGTAGACAGGACCGTCGGGGCCACTAGAGAATAACATTATCTGCGGCTCCGGTAGATTAAGAGCAATCGCGGCGTAGGTCTCGGTAGGTATCGCAGGTCCATCGTCGTGTTTGTTGTTCATCGTCTGTCTCCCCGCGCTATGCGCGTTGTGTAAATTGGTCGGGACTCGCAAGCCGGGTGCGCGGATTTCACGGACGTTCCCCAAGCCAAATTGCGGTATGGCGTGTCTATCGCGCTTGCTCTTGCGGACCTCGGCAATCACATGCCGTGCGCTTTGCTCTAGAAACACCCTCAGCGCCTAGTCCCGTCATTGATTAAACTGTGCGGCGTCGCACCGCTGCCCGCTTACTGCCGGGTGCAGGTTGCAGGCACGGCGGAGTAAGATGCCGTCTCTCCGGCTGTCACGCCATGCGTTGTAAGCCCATTCTACGCTCAGGGCCGTAATGGTGACGTTCCACAAAATTGGTGGCGGTGTTGGAGTCGAACCAACCCCAGCAGTTTTTACCGCTTTACCCGCTATTTCAGCTTTGCATTATCCGGTCTGCTCGCCTATTTCACGGGCGCGAGTTTTCGAGGCCCGCAGTGCTACCGAAACACTTACCGCCAAAGTCGGTTAAACTGTATCAGCCCAGCGCGCGACCGTCTCGCGGATGCGCTCAAGGGTTTCAGGCGAACTCATGTTGTATCTCTCGAACGCGCTGATTGCCGATTGGCTCAACCCGCTTTCCCGCGCGAACTTCATCTGCGCAATGCGGCCCTCAATCCGCCACTTGCGGAGCGATTCACCGTCTGTGATTTTCTGCTTTGCCATTGCCTGTTTCCTCTGCCTGTTGATAAATTACCACGCCACTTGCCGAATGTCAAGCGGTATTTTTCGCGTACCGGAAGTCGGACAGTTTCGCCCCGTGTTCGTGCAACGCCGCAGCTAGAATCGCCACCGCATCCGCCTCGTCATCATACTCCACCGGGAAACCTGCGGCATGCACTGCGGCCCGCACTTCATCTTTAGGCGCGTTCCCCTTCAGCCCCATCGTGGTCTTGTACTGCCCCGTGCCTATCGGGATTGCTGGTAGTTTGTTCATGTACGCCAGCCTCAGCAACTCAGCGCGGAACCCGAACCAGTGCTGCGCTTGCGTCATGCTTGTTCGCCTTGCCGATGCGCTTGCATCCTCGAAGTAAACCGCTTGCGGCTTGTGCTCTTGCATGAGCACATTCGCCCATATCGCGAAATCATTGAACTTTTGCCCGTGAGTGCCATTGACTCGAATCATGCCAGTCTGGATGGTGCCGTTCTTCGTCGCCGCCCATCCGGTATTCGTGGCAAGGTCGAATGCTAGTATCTCTTTTCGTGGTGCGCTCATTTGCCACCCCCCATCGCGGCGTTGATGTCTGCAACTAGCTGTTCAACTGGATCGCAAATCGAGTGTTCCACAATCGGCAAGCCAAGCGAGCGCGCGATTTCCGTCTCAGCCGCAAGCCCGACAGACTTTTCGTGTCCGCTCAACAGCACACGGAGAAACACCTTGCAGTGCGCTATCATCTCGGTATCGTGCTGTTTCCAGAACTCCCAATCGGTCGGGATGTCTCTCCCGCCAACCGTCACCACAGTATGCCCTTCGGTAATCGGGCTGTAGCAGGTGATGCGACGTTCCCAAAGGTGCGCGGCAACCTGTGTCAGTGAGTAGAACCGGCTTTCCCGAATCATGGCGCTCTCGTGGCTGTATGGCCCTGCAATGTACACCTTTGGCATTACTCGGTCTCCTTTGCGTATCCAGCCGCGTCTGGAAGCGCCGCTATCAGCGCAAGGTTATGGTTAATCGCACACGAAACTGTATCGTCGAATTCGTTAAAAACGGAAGTAGATACCATGTTGACAACTCTATCAGGCCAGCGCGTGTAGTAGCATCTGTTATCGGTAATGTAATCTTCTAACCTCCACGCCTCTGTCCGCTCGCGGAAGTCGGGTCCGTTGTAGTGCATAGAGAACACGCCGTCACCCATGGGAATGGCGACTATCCATCCGTTCTTGTTCTCAGGGTCTAGTATCGCCGCGATTGCGTCATTGCTAAGCATCGGCTTGCTCCTTCGCTTTCTGTTCGGCCATCATGTGCGCCACGTCAACGGGCTGCACGGGCGCTAGGTCAGATTCAATCAAGATGAGCATGTCATCCCCAGGCGTTGTAACCCAAACGCTTTTTTTGGCGCCGTCGATTGCGATTACCTTCGCCCTTACGTACACCTCGTCGCCGTGTTGCAGGTCTGATATGTTCATGAAATATCCTTACTTCGGGTTGAACGGGACGGCATCGTCCGCGTATTCAGGCTTCGATTTCAGCGCCGACTTCATTACGTCTTTGCGTCGCACAAAGTCGGCAAGCTCAACAGGGTCTTTGATTGCCGCCTTGCCTTGATTGAATCTCTCGGCAAGCTCTGCCATTGTGCCAGCAGCTTCAAGGTATTCGATGAACTCAAGCAATCCCCAGCCCGCGAACTCGCTGGATACAGCGGCTGCGGGTTGATGGTTGACCGGCGCGGACTCCGATTCGCTGTCTTCGGCTCGCGCCCATAACGCCAGCTTGCGCCCGATGCTTTCGTCGATAGGCTTATCCGCGCTAAACCACGGCTCGAATTCCCATCCGATTTTAACAGCCTTCTTTTCCTCCGGCGCTTCGGGCCTAAGTACAGGGCAACCATTGCCGCACTCCGGCAGAAGGAACTGAATAACCATCTGGCGCTTAAGCGATGATGTCGTTTCGGCTTGGTATCCAGTGCTTTGCGGAGATGTATACCCGCGCTCGTTCTTCGCGGAAAAGTCGATTTTCTCGCTGGCCTGATATGCGAAGATGAAAACTACGTCCCGCGCAAGTTGCATGATGTGATTGTTCAACTCGCGGCGTTGTCGGCTTGGTTCAATCCACGATGAAGCGGCCCATGCTTGGCGCTTCGATTGTGGATTCTGGCGCATCTTGTCATCAATGTAGGCTTCGCTTTGCGATAACCGCCCGCCTTCGCCGGTATGTTCTTTCTCCATTCCGTCAATAAATATGATGTTGCACCCCTTCGCCACTAGCGCATCAATCGCGCCCATGAAGTCTCTGGAGGAAAACGGCGGCCCCATGTGGAGTACGTCGAAGTCGAAAGTGTGCGGCGGGTTGGCTTTCTGTCCGCGATTTGGCGCGTACTGGAGCATGCGCCCTGCTTCGGTGTCTATGCCGCCGACCTTGCCGCCGTAGACGCTCTTAATTCCTTCGGCAAGCCGTAGTCCGGTCAACGTCTTGCCAGCGCCAGACGGTGCGACGATGCCGATGATAAGCGCCGCAGGGTGTGCGGGGTCGCGCATTGCTGGCGCGATTTCGTATGTGCGTGCCATTACTTGCTGTCCTTTCCGAAGATGTCGTCTAGGTCCGACCCGTCGTTCGGCGGGTCTATGTATGCGGTTTCATCCATTGCGTAGGTCGGGCATTCTACGGTAGCCGCGATGCCTGGAGGGACGTATCCGTGCCAGACGCCGGTTGTTAGGCAGTCTTTCCATATGGCCTTAGCGCGCCGCCACTTGCTATCCCCGACTTGAACGAATCCGCCGTCGAGCGTAACCGGCGTGACGCAATACGGCGGTTCTTTCTCGAAGAATAGGAAGATGAACTCACCGCGATTCTTTCGCTCCGGGTAGTGCTTGTTGACGGCTTCTGTGTACGCCGCGCGCTGAATGTCGTACCCGTATTGCAGGATTACTGAACGCTCGATAAACTTGGGGTCCGCGCACCGGGCTGATTTCAGGTCGAAGATGCGGAACTTATCCTGCTTCTCCTTCGGCATGTACAGGGCGTCAATCTCACCCTCGCAATCCACGCCGTGCGATTCCCATTGCAGCGTCTTAAAGAACTGGCATGACTCGAACTCTGGATAAGACGCGACAATCTGCGCGCGGATGGGCTGCGCTGCCTCGTACAGCGCCAATAGTTTGTGCGCCAGTATCGGCACCATGCCGCAAGCGTTCGCGTCGTCACGGGCATCACGCGCGGCTTTCGTCTTGTAGTCTGGCGCGTTGATTGTGACGATTGCGTTTAGGTCGCCGCCGGTAATCAGCCTCTCCAGCACCTTGCCGGCAATCATGGCGTCCGTTGGGTTTTCCTGCCCGCCTTCAAGGAAGCGGCGCTCGTAGTCTGACTTCGCCTTTATCGGGCATCGGAGCAACTGCTTGGCTATGGACTGGTGCAGCCGCCAGACGTGCGGCGGGGTTGGTATTTCTCCGCTCACTTGCGCGCACCCTCGCCATGCACCAACACCTTGGCGTCGCCCTGATACGACGCAAACCGGCATGCTTGCAAATCCTCCATGATTCGGAGTAGCCCTTCCATCTTCGCGCGGGACTTCCGGTTCATCGGCAAGTGCGCCGCCGCTTCAATCACCTGTTCCATTACCGCTTGTTCGCCGCGTGTCATTCGATGCTCTCCTTGAAGAATTCCGGGTGCTCTCCGCAGACTGCATTTGGATAGGTTGCGGGAGGGTAAAAAGTACCGTTATCAGATTCGTATAGTTCGAACTTCGCTTTCCCGGTCTCGTCATACACAGTCCATGATGCTGGCATTGGCGCGTGGCGCAGACACATTTCGGCCTCGCGACCTGTGGTATTGTCGAAATACGGGCAATTCTCGCACCGCGCGTCGGGGTTGCGCTGTTTCATTTCGTGTCTCCCTTCATCTCGACCTCGATGCGGTTTGCCTTCCAGTATTCTTCGCTCATGGTCTCCCTTTCTGGTTATGCTGTCTTGTTAATTTTTTTTACCAGTGATGGCATCGGGCATATTGGGTCGTACCGGAGAATGGTCAATCGTTCCCCCAGCATGGAAGCGCGAAGGCCTCTAAGTATGCACCACATTCGCATTTTCAGTGATGATGCTCCGTTAAAATTGGTTACGATTAGCTTCTCCCGAACCGTATGTGCCGGGTCGCCCTTTGACAACCCTAATCCACACCGTATAGCTTCAAGATAAGATTCCGTAATGCTAATGTCAGCATCCATGTAGTTTGCCTGCATAATGCAGGCACCAACCTCAGCAATGCTGATAACCTTGTCTTTTTTCAACTTAACGGCAGAGTCCACTGCCGAAAGCATGAATGGATTGGCACTCACAAAATCAATTACGTCTGATTTTGTTATCTGGTGTGACACCTTATTGATACCTGCAAGATGGCACAGCGCAAGTCGCTTGTAGATGGCCACAATCTTGTCTGAATAGTCAGTCCCCATTTCTGCATATAGCGCGTCAGCTTGCGTTCGGGCGAAGTTAGAGTCTATGTTTCGGACATCATCAACGCCAAACGCGGCCCACATTTCAATTGTCACGCCAGAAAGAACAATTGCTGCAAGGCGATGCTGCCCGTCTGTAATCTGTCCTCCACTGTCAAACTTGATGGTCTCGCCGCAGTCCGTCCAGTTTCCACGGCTCATGTCCCCTGCATAGCGTTGGACTACATGGGTTCGTAGCTTCCTGTAATTCTTGTGGTTATCAATCCATTCCTTGGCTTGATCTGGCGTCACTTTAATTCTGCGAATGTCCATCTTAATCCCTTTATTTCGTTCGCCGCCCCGCGCGGCGTATTGATAAATTACCACAACTGCGGCGGGGTGTCAAGAAAAAAAACAACCCCGCTGGCGAGGGATGGCACCAGCGGGGCGGGGAGAAGACGCGGGGGGAGACCGCGTTGTGGGCTGTTAAACTGTCTGGCGGTATGATAGCCTATCGCGGGTCTGGCGTCAACCCCCCTTGCGGATGGACGCCACAAGGCGGGATAGCAGCGGGGTGAGAACCGTTGTCACCACTACCACTACGGCGGCGTCCGACTCCGGCCCGAACGGCATGTAATCAGGGAATGCGCTGCGGAGGAAGGCGATTACTCCGTAGATTGCGCCGCCCGAAGATGCTGCGGCGCCGGCAACGGTCGCGGTAGTGGCGGACTGCGTTATGGGTTTCATGGTGGTGTCTCCTGTTTCGGTTGCGTCTGAAAAGGGCGCGTCAAGCTGCCCTAGCATCGCCTCAAAGTTTTGGTCTAACTCTCCCCGGTTGTACCGGCGCTTTGCCCGCCACGCCCGCCATAGGCTGCGTATCGGGCGCTTCATGCGAGCATCGCCTTTGCGGCTACAAGCGCGCGGGTGAAGTCGCCAAGTTTTGCGGAGCCAAGAAAGGTGTTATAGTTTTTCTTGTAGTAGGCATCTTGGCTGGCGCGGTCGCTTGGAATCTGGTTGCGGTCGCGGAAGTAGTGCAACCGGCAAAACGCCACGGCCAGCGGGTCAGACAGCGGCAGCAGCCGCAGCACGGTGCGCGGGTGCATGCTCATGATGGCGTCTAGTGTGGCGTCCTTGTCGCCTCCGCTGGCGAACACCGCGACACGCTTGGCAAGCGCCGGGTTTCGTGCGAGCAGGTCCATGCTGTCGGTGAGTGCATTAAGCTCGGTTTGAGCGATTCCCCAAGCGCCTTTGTCGGACACCCAGCTAAAGCCCATCTGCCGCGTATGCTGGAACATGCCGGATTCGTGCGCGATAGTCCCGAACAGCAGGTCGGTAGTCGCCGCCGCGTATCGCTCGTTCGGCGGAGTGCGCCCGTAAATCTGCCATGCCGCATCCTGGCACAATTCGTAAATGTACGCCGCGTAAGTGTGGTTATCCATGCGTCACTCTCCTATCGTGCTTATCGTATACAGTGCGTTCAAGGTTTCCGATTCTGTTGCCTTGGTCCTGCATACGCGACCTCATCCCGTTGTCTAGATTGACGCCGTACAGCGCGGTCTTGTGTTCCCGCACTTCGTTCGCAAGCCATTCGTATTGTTGCACCAGCGCCTCCAGCTTCATGCGAATCGCGAACCATGCGCCACCGAAAGCCACGAATCCATTAAGCACGCAAGCAAACAGCACGCCGACTATCGCGTAGGGAAGGGAGATTTCAATCATGGGGTGCTCCTATGAAGTGCCGCTTATATATGCTAGCACATTTCCATCCAAGTCAAACTTTTGAATCATGCCGTCAAGTTGAACAGTGAAAACAAACCCGTCATCTACTGCAATATCTTGCGACTTTTCAAATTGTCCTGGCGTATTCTCTCCGTAGCTCCCCCACTGCCGCAAGTACCCGCCAGCATCATCAAACACCTGAACCCGATGATTGTCGGTTGACGTCAAACTGCCTTCTATTACGAAAATTTCTCCATCGTAAAAAGCCACATTCGCAATAGAATTAAATTGCCCGTTGCCAGTTCCGGCAGAACCAAAGGTCAGTGTGTTTGCCTTTGATGTAAGGTTATAAGCAAAAACCTCGTCGACACTAGCTATATAACCGGTATCATTGTCGGCGTCTATACTGGAGGCGACAATTATAGAGTCCGGCTCGTTTTGGATGTCGGTAAAGTCAGGCAAGCATGACTTGCTGTAACCGAAGCCGTTAAAGTATATGCGACCGCCATAAAAATTACAGCGATCAACACCGTCTGGAGGCATATAAAGGTCATCAACGTATTGCAAACCATTGTTCAGCACTACTACACTGTTTCCTTGCGGGTATATTGACTGATTTCCAACCGGTATCATCCTTGCAAATCTGCCAGAACCAACAACAACATCGAAGTTTTCTGCGTGAGACATATATGCGATTAGTCGAAGGTCGTAGTTTAAAATCATTTTGGCGTTTAGCCCGGATATGTATAGTCGTCCGCCATTGGCAACAATACCTACCGGTCCATCGCACAGATGACCTATTCCCTGCAATTCCCTACGCATTGCCCGCGATGACGTTTGAAATTCCAACAACTGACCTAAGTATGGACTTGGCGAACCTTGTAAACTCATCGCGCCCACACCTTGCCGAACGGTAGTTCCATGTACTCTAGGCGATTGCTGGACACCACAACGTTTGTTTGCATTTGCGCCATAAGTATTTTTTCGCCTATGTACCAGTTCGGCGTAACATAGAAGTCTGCGTAATTCGTGCCGTCATTATGCTCCCGCTTGTACTCTGGATAGGTTGCGTCCGCCGTGTAGGTTATTTCCTCTCCGTCAATATAGGTAATCGTCTCTGTGTCGAATGGGGTGCGCTGAAACAGGTAGTGCTTTGCAACAAGCACAGTATCGCCTAGTGTTCCGTTGACTACGTTCCAGATTTTGCACTCAAGGTAATCATCAAAAACGTCTTGCACCTCACCCCAAATAATACCGCTTTGATTGTATAGAGCCACGCGCTGCCACAACCCTTGATCGTAGAAGTTCATTGTGCCTTCGTCGTCTACTTCGGCGTAGGCCCAATCACCATTCTTGAATTCAAGGCGCGGGCTAATGTCTGTCGAGTCGAAGGTGTCGAACGTCCGCCCGATAGTCGGGTACAGCGTGCCGTCGTCATTCACGTCAAGCGGCGGGTTCTGGGAACGGATAAGAGACCGGATGATGTCGTCGAGCGATTGCCGGCGGTTTGCCATCTCGATATCGATAGGTAGCGGATTCGCAAGGTTCAACACCATGCGCTCTACTTTCAGCGTGGTGCTGGCAATATCATGCGCGGGATAACTGAACGTGTACCTACTGCCAAGGTAGATGTCATTGTACCCAATCGTGCCGTTGTCAGCCTTGGCAAGGTCAAGCATGTTCCCGGAGAATCGGACGAATGGTTCCGCGCGGTCCTCAAGAATTCGCTGAGCCGCCGCGAGCAACACGGTCGGGTCCGCTATCTGTGACTCCACCTTTATCGAAGGCAGCAAGCCATAAGACGCGATGCTTGCCGCGTCCTCAATGTATTCCTCCGCCTCCCCAGCATCAGTCAGCCGCAGCCGCGTGCGCGCGTCTTGGCCCTGTCCGTACATGTACAGCCGGTTAATCTGGTCATCGTAGTTAATCTCGAATTGCGCGCCAGTTAGCGCCATGGCGAACGTGCCTTCTTCCGTGCCGATGTTTACGCGCCATTCAAACGTCCCATCCATCGTGACGTAGAACGCACCCGCGATATCTTTCGGCATGGATGCATGCAATTCCCGAAGCGCGCCAAGTATCGATGTGTCCTGAACGAAAAATGCCGTTTCGTAATTCGCAATCGCCGGGTCTATCACGCCAAGCGACAGCGGCACAGTCTGCTGCTGAAGGCCGAATAAGCCCTCTACAATCGCCTGTACGGTGATAGCTGTCGGCGTGCCACCAGTCACCACGGGCTCGCGTCCAAGTTGACTGAGCGCGTCCAGCGCAGTGATTACCATGAACACCGCGCCGGGTTGCTCAAGCGAACTCGCGCGCGACCTAATCTGGAAGCGGCCAAGCGCCATACCCCAGCGGTCCCGAAGTATCAGTCGGTTCTCTGGAATGAAATGCTCGATAGCGGCATTGTCGCCGGCAACCTTGAATGTCAGCTTGCTCGCCTCGTTAAGGGTCAACTCAAGCCGCGAACCCTCCGCCAAGAAGTCAACGCTCGCCACCAGCACCGCGCCGTCCGCGTCTTGCACTTCAATCGTGTACAGCGCCACACGGTCAGCGGTAATGCCAAGGTCTGAAGGCTGTCCGCCGATTACAGTGGGCAATCCGGTAGCGGTGCCAGGGGCGCTAGGATTTGTTCCCTCGAACGTGCCCCCCGTGCGCCGCTCCCATGCGGGACGGTCCAGCAAGTCGGCTTGCGTCTGCGGTCCGCCCCGATTCCCCCACCACGCGAACTGACCATAACGGGTATCGTAACCCGTCTGCCAGTATCGAGTGTGCGCTTGGAACGCTTGCGCCATTACAACCCAAACTCCGTGCGGATGCGCGCCTCAAGAAGCGCGGCGGTTGCGGTGTATCCTGTCGGATTCAGGTGAACATCATCGGCATCGTACCATGTCGCGTGATTCGTATATGTCGGCGTGTACATGTTGTAGACTTCCACGCCTTCCGCCGCCATTACAGCCGCCGCCGCCGCGTTGTACGCTATGACGTCCGCATTGTCCCGGTTCACGGCCGCCGGTCCAACGTAGGTGGTATTCACGAATACAAGCGTTGCGTTCAGGCAACGCGCCTTGAGAATCGCAACGATGGCCTCTAGGTTGTCGGCGTACTCCGCCGAATCGGTCATGAAATCCTCGTTGATATCCCAAAGCCCGGCGTTGAACAAGACCATGCGGTAGTTATAATTCCGCGTAGGGTTCAGCCATTCATATTCAAGGTCATCGAGCCACGTCCATGTATGTTCGCAGTTGACTGGAGGTCGTAAAATGTTAACCTCGCCAGATAGCGCCGTTCGCATTTCTGGAACCATTCCGATACTTAGGGAGTCGCCCATGTGCAAAACCGTCGGCAATGCTGGGTTCGGCGTGACTGGAATAAATGCACTCAATTGATTGCACCTTAACTGTTAGTGCTGCGCGAAAGCTCAAGCCATGCTGTTCCATTGTGAATGCACATAAGCATGTGTCGCGTGGTAGTCATCGCGAAGTCCGCCCCACCGGCAAGACGGAACCCATTGGTAGCGGTCGAATGCTTGACTGTTACATCTCGCGAGTCTGAAAGCGTGCGAAGAACAAGTATCGCACCGACAGACGCTCCGGTCATTGTGTCAAGGTCATCTGTCGCAGCAGCCGCTTCAGTATCAACCGCCGCGTATGCGGAAGTATATGCCGCGACACCGCTGGAGATTACCGGCGTTGATGCTCCAATCCTAAAAGCGCCACTAGCAAGTGCTGACCCGTTGAATCTCGTGTCTCCAGTTGCAACTATCGCGCCAGTGTCAGAACTAAAGCTAAACACACCTGTCGGGCTTGCGCCAGAACTGTTATAACGTGTGATAGTCAATAACTCACCAGCAGCGTCGTAGGACAACGCCAACCGCTTCACTCCTGCGTCTTGAAACTCAACAGCCCCCACGCCCGCTGGCCCGCAATTCACAATATGCCGCGCAACCGCCGCATCGTCCGCCCCCACACTCACATTGTCGCCTATCAGGTCGCCGCCCGCGACAACATCGCCGGTAACGTTGACTTCGGCAAGGGTAGTAGTTCCGTTCTCGATGCCGTTTACTGCGGTGTGAATTTCCGTCAACTGCTGTGCGTAGGCATTCTGCTGTACCGCCGCGTTGTCGGAATGGGATGCGGCAGACGTACCCAACTGCGCGCGCGTTACTGTCAGCGTAGATTTGCCGGCGGTCGGCGTGTTCGTCGCGACCGCAGACACCCGGATTGCCTCGCTGTCGATGTCACAGTAGAAAGGCACGGTCGGCTCACCGCCGGCGCCCGCGCCATCGATTACGATGCTTGTCACGCTGTTGTTAATCGCGCCATCGAGAAGCGCGTACCAGTTATCCTTGACCTTGTGGAACGTGGTAGCCATGATTGCTCCTATGCCTAAATCTTCGCACCGCTAGGCACGATTAACTTCAACCGGAATGATACAGCATTGATGCTTATTTCGCCAACATCAGGTCCGCCGATAGGGCGCGCGAGGAACATGTCAGTAGTCCAAGTCGGGGCGAATGTCGTCAACCCCGCAACGTGTGCCGCCTTCAACGCTGCAAGCACGTTCGCCCATCGTGTATCCCGCGTGCTTGAATCCGTGCCGATAACGTGGCATTGCAGGTCGAACGTGAGCGCGCCAAGCAGCGTACCTTGCGTCACCACGCCGTTGCTTTGCCCAAGCTCCGCGATATTCAGCCGAAACTCCGGTATCGGAACCATCGGCATGACGTGCATGTTGTAGTTTGTGCCGCTGTAATCGACGCTGTTTAGGGTGAAGCTGGTTATCGACTGCGCCATTACGCGAAGCTCCCTGCGGCCCGCAGTTGTTCGGAAATCACTTTGCCGATGCCGGTGTTGAAACGGTCCATCTGCGCATCGTCCAGGAATGTCGGTGAGTATACGTTTAGTGTAACGCCAGCCATGCCGCGCGCACCAGCGTTGTTCGGGTCGTGCGGCGATATCTTCGTGCCCGGCGGGACAATCATCGTCTCCGGCCCGCTTTCCCCGACACGAATCACGCCGCCGCCCGACGTGCCGCCGGATGCGAACCCGGGAGTTTGTCCGCCAAAAAATCCAACGTCTGCATCAAGCCCAACTAACCGATTTTGTACAGTCCCGGCAATCAATCCAGCAATGGACCGCGCCGTGTCAATGAACCAATTAAAGATTCCACTGTACCAATCCACCAGCCCCCCCCATGCTATTTTGATGGCGTCAATTGGGCTTGTGAACGCCGTAAGAAATGCATCATACATGGTGCTAGCGAAGTCGCTTATTGCGGTGGCGATACTAGACGCCCAATCAGAAAGCCAACCCACGAAATCACTAAATAGTTTCTTGATGTTCTCCCATTCAGACGAAATGGCTATGTACGCCGCTGCTAATGATGCCGCCACGGCAACTACAGCCAAGCCAAGCGGAGAAAATACCGCACCTATTAGTGCACTCCCTACCTTTGCCACAAACTTAAACACATCTGCCAACTTCCCAAAACCAGTGATAAGTCCCGCCTTTATTTTGCCCAGATTTCCAAAAAGCGTTACAAGCTCATTGATAAACCAAATTATAGGGCCAGTAGTAATCAAAAATCCTGCCACAACCATTGCAATTTTCGTAATAGCATCCACAACACCGGGACTTGACTCCTGAAGCTTTATAAGCCACTCAGAAAACCCCTTCGCAGCGTCCGCGCCATCGTTAAGCGAAGGGGAAACCGTCTCACCTATAGTTTTGCCGACAAGCTCAAACTTGCGCTTAGCGCCTTCCATGTCATTGCCAAGGGTATTGTACTGGTCGTTAAGGGATTTGATAGCGCCTCCCAGTTCGCCCATTTTTGTTATTGACATGTCGATGCCAAGTACGGCAGATTCGCCCAAATCCTCAAACTGCGTGCCAAGCAGACCAACGCCGGCCTGCATGACAATAGCCTGATTGTCTGTGTCTCGAAGTTTATCCAGAACCATCTGGAATGCTTGCGCAGATGTCATGCTCCCGCTGGACAGCTTAGTATTGAATTCATCCACGTTCAGGCCAAGCAGCGTGAGCGCATCGCTTGTCGCCTTGCTGCCGTCCAGAATTCGCACGCGGAACTCCTTGAACAGGTCCGCAGCCTTATCAGTTCCCAAATTGCCGGATGCAAGACCGGATTGTAATAGGCTAAAAAACTGCTCCGCTTCCGCGCCACCGTTTGCAAACTGCGTGGAGTATTCGGTCACAGATTGCAAGAAATCGTCCGACTTGTTCAAACCTTCCTGAAACCCTTTAGCAATAAAGTCAAAAGCCTCTGTAGACTTAAGTCCGAAGTTCTGCATAAGCGCCGTTACAGCGTCAATACTGCCAGACACATCGGCGTCGAACGTGTCGCGCAGTGCAATCGCGTATTCCGTTGACTTGCCTATTTCATCCTTGGACACAACGCCAACAGTTTTCAAGCCAAGCGCGACGGCCTTGACAGATTCCGCAACATCATCAATAGACTCGCCAAAGTTGTTCCCGTAAACCTGTGTGATAACCTTGTCGAACGCTTTTACCTGCTCGATAGGCTCGCCAAGCGATACGGTCAACTTTTTCGCGGCAGTGTCGAATTCGTTGGCGATACTTGCGGCCTTGCCAAGAATACCCGCCATACCTACTCCAGCAGCGGTCATGCTAGCGCCGATAACCTTGGAGTTCGCCATAAGCGTCTTGCCTAAGTTGTCCGCCATCTGCTTGGACTGATTTAGCGCCTTCTTGAATTCATCCGTGACGCCGGTTATGTTCCAGACTACATCGCCCGCTTGTATCGCCACGGTCTAACCTCCTATGCCAATGTCCTGCAACTTGTCTACCAGCTTCGGACGCTCAAGCCCGGCCTTCACGCGCGCCAGCCGCTGCGCACGCGCATCTTCTTTCGCGCGCGATTCAAGGTACTCAAATGTATTCCAGAAACGCGCCCATGTCCACGTTTCGCAAACCTGCCACGGGTCAAGATTCAACCGCACCGCCACCGCGTTTATGAGCCCGCCGATTGTTCGCCAGACTGCATCTGGTTCGCACGCGCGAGCATCGGCGCTAGTGTCCCGACCTTTTCTGCGAACGCTAACTGCTCTTGAATCGCCGCCATCTTGTTGCGCTCGCCAATAGCGAAAGGGTCGTTATCCTTCCAGACCGCGTAGAATGCATCGCTGACTTGGCTGATAGTGGCATGCTCTCGGATTTCGTCGGCGGGCCATTTGTCATCATAGGTCATCAAATGCTCCAGCATTGCGGCCATTGCATCGCGCATCAATTCACGCTTGTTCGGCTTGGCGGCGGCGGCGGTGACTAACTTGTCAACCGCCGCCGCCCCGTCGCACCACGTCGCAGCCGCCGCCATCGGAAGCGCCTTCGCAAGCACCTTCTTGCCAGTCGGCAACTGCATGATTTCAATCGGGCTATTCGTAACCCGCTCGCGTTCGTTTCTCTGAATCATTCCCTACTCCTTATTGATAATTGGTTGTCGATTATGCGGACTGGAAGAAGTCGATAGCCACGCCGCCAGGAATCGCCGAAGTCGCCTCCGGCTTAACCGTGAACGTGGTACGCGCTGCAGCACTATCGCCCGAAATGCCGAACGGGATGCTGCCGACAGTCACAACGCACTTCGGGAAGTACAGGCTCGCAAGCCCGTTGACCTCGATAAGCACCGTGCGCTTCGTCGTCGTCGCGGTCATCGTAAGCGTGTTCGTGGCCGTAGCCACGTTGCTCGCAATCTGCAACGCCGCTTGGCTCAGGTCATACGCGGTGAAGCTGAACTCCGTTGCGCCGACAGACTTCAGGATATGTTCCTGCGCCGCAAGCGACACCGGAGCCTTAACCATCGTCCACTCGTCGAGCAACGGGAAGTCAACGGTATCCTCATCAAGGTCCGCATCGTCTCCGCGCGCCACGCTGCCGAATTGCGTCCACGCCGTCATGCTCGCGAAGTGCGCGCCAAGCGCCGGAATGCTCGGCTTAGCCGTCTCCGCAGTGGGGTGAATGCTGATGTTCCACAATACGTTACTTGCCATCGTTCTATCCTTTCGGGGTTAGGGGGCGATCTCTATTTCGTAAATCGCCCGTGCATACTTCCATTCGGTTTCCGGTTCACGTTCCCCGGTTGCTCCGTCGATTTGCCTTGCCATCCGTATCTGTCCGGCGGCAACCCTTACCCCGATTACTCCGTGCAGCCTGTCATGCAGGGCCGCGTATATCGCGTTCGCGCTGGCGTAGGTATCCGCCGCGCCGTAGCAGTGAAACTGCACACGGCACCGCATCACGTTCGCAACCGCGTGACGTTCCTCTGTCACCGTCTCATAGATAATCGCCTTGCTGTCATTGCGCCATCCCTCCGGTGCTGCTGGACTCCATACCCGGTTAGCAACTAGCGTATAAAGGCTAGTGCCCGTACCAGTTAGGTGCTGCCAGATAATTAGATTGGTGTCAAGCATTAGTCTTTCCACCTATCGCCGCGCTTCCACTTGCCAATCGTGCCGGTGGTTCCGCGAATGATGAAGAAACGGCCCTTAACCTTTTTGCCTCCACCCTTCGGATGCCAGCCGTACTCCTGCGCCGCGCCGTAGCCCGTGCCCTTTTCATTGTTTGCTTCGGTCTTGATGCTGTACAGCATATGCCCGCGCTTTTCCGTCTTCATGGAATTCGCCAGCTTGCCGGTGCTCTCCTTTGTTAGGTCGCGCAATAGCTGCCTACCTAGCTTCATGGATTCCTCGGTGAATTCGGATATTGCCTTATCAGTAACAAACCCGACCTTGCGTATAGCGGCGAGTGTGCGGTCCTGCACCGTCACCTTTCCTGCCTTGGCTTTCTTCGTTGGGTTAGCCATTAGTCAACCCTCTTTGCGTTGGCCTCGACGTGGTGCCGTTCCGCCCCAGCATCGAAGTCTACGCCCTCGATTTCGTATACCAGAGAATCCACTGTCACGCGGTCACTCGTTTTTATGTCCGTTCCGTAAGGGAAATACAGCAGGCACCGCATTACAGCGGGGTCATACTGAGGGCCAAGCTCTTTAGCGTCGAGCGCGCATACGCGCGTGCGCGACGTAGCCACAACGGCTGTGGTCGGTGTCGGCTCTGGGCCGCTCGTGGTGAACGAGCGCCTGACTATCGTCGCCTCGCTATTGAACAGCCCTATCATTAGAACCAGGGCTCCCGGCGTAGGTTGCTGAAAATGCGGCGGATTTGTGCATCCTCGTTCGCCGCGGTGCTTCGCATGTAGCTGTAATTCTTGATGGTCTCTTGAATCATTCCCGCGCCACCGATGTTTCGGTGTAGAATTCCTGCAACCGCTTCAGTGCCGTTCACTATCACCGCAGGGTAGACAGCCTTATACACAGCCTGCCCCGCGTGCGTTGTGCCCGTGGTGCCGTTCACAGCGCGCACAACAGTCGCCGTGGTGGTGGTGACAGACTGGACAAACATCTGTTCGCTGCCAATCTTGATTGTCTGACCAGCCACAAGCCCAGCCGACACGCTGATGGTTAGCGATGTTCCATCTGTGCTAGCCACGGTGCCGGTCAGCCCAGCCGATGCCCATGGGTCAGCACTACGCATATCGCCAGCGCCGAAGGTGCCCACAATCTGAATCCAGTTAGCCTGGTTCGATGAAGGCGCGTACAGATTGAACAGTGAATCGCCACGCTTGCGGCGAATGGCCGTCCACGGATACCCGTTGTCCGGTATCACCTCGAAATCCGTACCCTTCACCCAGGTGTCGGAATACGATTCGTCTAGGTCGGCGTCTGTCTTGAGCGAAGTAATTGACAGCAGGTCATGTACAGGCAGCGTGTCCCGCTCGGTACCATCGTAGTACCGGGTTGCAGTCTCCGTGTAGAAGTGCCGTCCCGTCATCTGGTCGGCTATCCGGCTCGCTGCATCCGCAATCACAAGCGCGTCCGCAACATCGGCGGTGGCGATGCTTAGCAATTCGGATATTCGGCCTGCGTCAACGTAGCAATTCATCGCTCGCGCCCTCCGCGCTTTGTCTTTTCAGGTGAATGCACACGGCTGGCCGTCTCGCGCCCATCCATGTCAACGCGCACCGCTACGCGCCTGTCGAGATACGCGCATGCAAGCCCTACAGGCAGGTCGATTACTTCGTCTTTAGTAAAGCGCCCGATGTTGCAGTTGAATTTGATGTTCATACGGCTACACACCCCGGCGGCATTCCGTCGCGCTGATACTCGTTCAACGTCTGGTGAATCGGCCTGAAGTCTGGACCGGGCCACGTCACCAATTCCTGCATATGGCCGATGCGCACGTTGTTCGCAAGGAATACCTTGTGCCCAGCCTTGTGCCAGTTCTTCCAGAACGATATGTCGGCGTCTGTCTGCCCACGGTCCCAAAGCCCCTCAGCGTTCGGGGTTGGCTGCATCCACGGGCGCGGGAGTGCGCGCAAGCAATCGGCGTTGATAAGCGTCAAGCCGAAGTGCCCTGTGGTAATCTGCGTGAGATTCCGCGCAAAGTCGGTAGCGTACATCTGGCGTTTGATTCCACCATTCCCATCGCCAACAGTGAAAAGTGCGGTCTCGCACTGGCGCTTGGATTGCACCGGCACGATAGCCTTCGCTTCAGGATAGGTAATCGCCAACCTGTGAAGCTCAACAACATCAGCAACGCTAAACATTGAATCGTAGTCAGCGGTCAGAATGTACTTGCATGTCGGGTCTTGCAGCGCGTTTTCAATCAGATTCGATAGCGCCTCAAACCAGAAGCAAGAAGAATGGCTGTTATACCGGATGCCTAATTGATGAATTACGGGCATGGTGCAATTGAAGTGCATCGTCGGGCCGAACCGCGCCGCGGCGAGCAACATATGCGTGCCACTGAAATCCACCGCGCCGGTGTGCATCTTTGTTCCGCGAATATTCAGCGAGATGGGCAGCTTGGCGCAATCGTCAATCTCACTCTCCCATGTGGTTATATTGAACAAGCCAAGGTTAGCAAACGCCTCCTCCAACGTGTCGCGGTCAAATATAGCGCCATGGTGGTCATCAGAGTCTGAATGTCCACCCATAATGTATCCCTGCAAGTGCGGCTCCGGCACGTTCGATAAATACATCTTCGCGCACTTGCGGAAGTCGGGGACCGCCAACTTCAAAACGCCGCCGGGGCGCAGCTTGGCAACCCAATTTTCTAGCACCTTTCCAACGTCGCGATGGCTGAAATGTTCAAGCACATGGCTCGCGCGGATTTCGTCTACCGTGCCATCTTCCATGGCAAGCGGGTAGACTTCCTGCCCGGTTTTCCGGTCAAGATTTGTGTACCCTTCAATCGGTACTGGACCCGCGCCAAGGTTCAGCTTCACCATGCGCCCCTCGTCGATGTTTGTATACTCATTCGCCATAATCTTTACCCTACCTTTCCTGCCTGTTTAATTGTTTCCCTGTGTCCGCCGCGCGGGGACGGATGCCTTTCGACACCCGCCCCCGCTAGGCGGGGTAGGGGTTAGCCGAGTACCAGCGCCGCAGCGCCAGCCGATGTCGCGTCTGTCACGCCATTGCTCTGGCGCGACAGGTCGGCTTTAACGGCGGTGATTCGTGCGCTCGAATTCGTCACGCCGACACGGAAATACCGGTACGGGTAGTTCCGCTTGTCGATACCGATACGAACAATCTGCGGGGTTGCCGCAGCGTTCGGCGCGGAGAAGTTGCCGGTAGCCGTGCCAGACGTGAAAACCGGAATGTTCGTGAAAGCCGAAGTCGTGTCGCCATAAGCAACGGCAATCTCAAGCGTAACGGTCGTCGCGCCAGTCGCCAGCACCGTATCAATCGTGACGTAATCAGCGTCAAGAGTGTCGATGGTGCCGGTAACTTCGGTCGTACCAATAGAAACCGGGGCGATTACAACCCCGACTTTCTGGTTCTGAGAGTGAATCATGAGTTAGCTCCTTTCTTTTGTTGTGGCTTAGGAGGCCGTCTTCAGGCCGACAACCGGACCCGCGTTCGTCGCGTCGCCAACGCTGTGCACGTTGATGCCGAAGCGCGTGGTGTACCGGACGCCAATCTGATTGGTCTCGAACATCGAAACGCCGGCAATCGTCGCATCCATCGACGCTTCGAAGGTGTCGGCGTTGCGAATGCCAAGGTCGGCCGCGCGGCGAAGGTCGCCAAACAAGCAAACCACTTCGGCGGTAGTGGCGGTCTTCGGCATCACTTCGGTCGTCTCGACCGGGTAGCCGAGGAACATCTTGCGCGGCGCACCGTTCTGAATGTTCTCAACCGTGTTGCCACCAGCGGCAAGCGCAAGCGGCTCCATGACCGTGCTCCAGAACGGCTTAGAGGTGAACCACACCGGCTGCAATCCGCCCTCGAAGTCGGGCAGCTTGCCCAACGTCTCGGAGAACTTCGCAAGCGTGATAAGCCCCCAGTTCGTGTGCGTGCCAGAAGCGGCGGTCGCGACACCGGCTGTGCCGTCGGCGGCAAGCTTCGTGCGCACACCACGGATTCCGTGGTAGGTGCTGGTACCGTCACCGATAAACCCAGCCTGGTCCTGTCGGCGGGCCTTCGCGCGCGCAAACTGTTCCGCAAGCTCATCAGCCATTGAGATGATGCTGTCGTCGTTCAACTGCTTGGAAATCGCAGCTAGGCCCATCCAATCCTTCGCGGTCAGCGTGGTGTTGTCGAAGGTGCTCTGAGAACCCGTACCGGCCTGCGCTTCGCCAACCGGATACAGGTCAACTTCAGAACCCAGCGCGTTGCGGTGAATGCTGTCGCTAGCCATCGCGACACGGCGAGCGTACCGGCCAAACACGCCATAGCTGAGAACCAGCTTAATCATGTCTGGGTCGGTCTGCGAGGGAACGAGGAAACCGCCAAGAGAGTTCACACCCTCAACCTGCCCACGGTATTCAATACCGCGTTCCTGACAACGGCGAATCGCGTACTCGTTGCCAAGTCCAGCGAACATGCGAATACCGAAGTCATACGCACGCTCATGCGGAGCCTTGCCGTTGATGGTCTCGGTAAAGCTGCGCGTGTGCGCGAACGGGACTTCAATGCGAGACTCAGGCTTCGGGCTGCGGAATTCCGCAACATTAAGGCCGGCGCGCGTGGTCGCCTCCTGAATCTTCTTGCTGCGTTCCTCGGCGGCGGCGATGCCAGCGGCGTCACGCTTGGCAACTTCGCGCGCGGCGATGTCCGCTTCACGCTTTTCGGCCGCCTCGATGGCGTCGGCCTTGGCCCGCAATTCTTCGTACTCTTTGGTCTCGGCTTCATTGAAATCGCGCGCCTCGGCCTTCGCCAGCGCCACAATTTCCTTCATTCGCTTCAGAATTTCGTCCATGATTAGGACTCCTTTCTCTTGTTTATTCGTTCCAAAAGTTCTATTTCACGCTCGGCCACGCTTCGGTTTATAGTGGAGTGGGATTTACCCGGCTCCGGCGTATCATCCGATTCGTTCGAGAATTGGCCTAACAGTGCGCGGACAGCCGCGCTCGTGCCGGTGTACCACGGCTCTGACACAAGCGAAACCTCATACAGCTTCACTTCTTGCAGTTCGCGGATAGCCTCGTTATCAATCATCTTCGTCGGCGCTTTGATGGGTGCGAATCCAAAACTCATTTGGTCCACGTCGCCCCTCGCCACACTGGCGAGTGCATCCTTACCCCATGTCGTTTCCGCGTTCGGCGTCATCCGCACCCACAGCCCTTTTTCATCTTCGCCTAGCTCAAGCGTTTTGTTGCTGGTGCGCGCGAGCACCTTAGAACCGTGCGCATCATGACTCCAGTACGCTTTGATGTCCTTCGATTCTTTCAGCGTCTTTTTGAAAGCGCCACGGCGGATAACTTCGCCGTTCTCGATTTGGTCGAACACGGCGGCATACCCGCGAATCGTGGTGCCGTCTCCATCGTCGCGCGTCTCAATCTGGAAAGAACGCCGTTCTATTTGTTTCAGACTCATCTGATTCTCCTATGCCGGGCCGATGCTGCAAGCGCAACCGGAGTGCAACGGGGGGTATCGAATATTGCCTGAAACCTTTAGCGGTTCCTGCCCATCTTCGCCCTTGACTTCGCTGCCCGCCGGCGCGAATGCTTCTTCTATGCCGACTACACGCCCATCCATTTTTTGACAGATTCCACAAGCTCCAGAGTTGGCAACCCATCGCAGCTTCGTGATTCCGTTTTCGCGCCAAGTCAGTCGAGATATATCGCCATCGGTCTCAACGGCTGTTGACGTGGCAATGTATTCAGCCTGACTAGCAGCTTCCCGCCGCCACCCGCTTGCGATTTCGTCAATGACATAATCAGTCCCGGCCTTTTCGCGAATTTTCATAAGCTGGTCAAGCGCCCACTGCGGCGCAATCTTGCTTTTCGTGCGGGCGATTTGCTCGACAAACGCCGCCATCTGTTCAGGGCCTGCGTTGCCGCCAATCAATTCCGCCGCCCGCTTGGAAATCTGGCGCGCAAGGTCCATCGTCGGCTGCGTCATTACCGCATAGGATTCTTCGCCTGCCCTCGTTATGAATTCTTCTACGAATTCATCCCACGAGTCCGCGCGCGTGTTCAGGTGTTGCTTCACCCCGGCAATCATTCGCTGTTCCCATCTGTAGAACATGCGAGTTAGGTCGCGCGTCATCATGGGGATGAACAGGTCGCGCACGTCCTGATTCTTCGCCGTGGCTGCGCGGAATTCTGTGAGCGATATAGACCGCGCATCATCTTCGGGCTCAGGCTCCACCGCTTCTGGTTCTGTGTCCGGCGAATCTGGTGGTTCTGGTAGGGCTATGGGCGCGTCTACTGGCGCAAGGTTAAGCGGTCGGAAGTAAGTATCGCCCTCTCGATACGGCGGCAAATCCTCAAGCGCCCGAATCTCGTTCGCGCTCATGATGCCGTTGCCGTATGCCTGAACGTAGCCCGCCATGCGCGTTGCAAAGTCGGCGCGGCCAAGCGAATCAAGGTTAAACCGGATAAAGTACGGCGTGCCAGGATTGATTAACTTGCACTCAAGCGCCGCCTCGATTCGGCAGACGCGAGGGAGAATACTATCTTCTTTCCACTCATAACCCTGATGCTCGATGTTGCTGAACGTAGCGTCGCCAAGTTCGCCAACCTTGTGCGGTGGAATGCGATACGCTCGGATGATGTCCTGCCGGGTGGCCTTCATCAACTCAAGTAGCTGCGCATCCTTCGGGTTGATGCCGATGTTGACCGGCTTGATGCCGCCATGCAAAATTGCCGTTTCGTGCGCGTTCTTGTTTCCGCCGATTGACTCGCGCCAAGACCGCTTTAGGTCTTGTATCATTTCCTTGTCGCGAAGAACCTGGTCAGTTGTCAGCGCCATCCGCATCATGCCGTCGCCATCGAACACACGCGCGCCATACTCTTCGGCGGATAACTGCAATCCGATGGACTGTGCAAGCGCGCCAACCGGGGAAATGCCGTAGTGCCCGTATGTCAATTGCGAACGCAAATGAATAACGTTTTCAGAGTGCAGTAGGCGCCCGTTAAGGCTGTATACTAGCCCGCTTTCCGTCTCGCTGATTGTCGTGTTGTCGGGCGAAGCGGGCCAGATATCTACTGGCGTGCCAAATTTATCGCGCACGATTGCCGCGTAGGCATTGCCGCGCAACTCAAGGTTGCCAATCATGTACTCCCAAAACTCAAAGCGGGTCAGCCAAGAACAAGGGCGATTGTGCAACAGTATTTGAAGCGGATGATTGGCCGGGGCTTTCTCGGACCGCCCCCCTGACTCGCGAATGTATACATGCACCGGCAACCCGGCGATGGTCTCGGAAATGGCGCGCACGCAAGCGTAGACAGTCGCGGTCTGCATGGCCGTGCGCGGACTGATATGCTTGCCGGTATACGCCGTGTTGAACGGCGAGAACCATGTTCCGCTACCAATTCCCCCCAGCGTGAATACGTTGCCAGCCATCCATGCGCGGATGGCAGACTGCGCCCGCTGTGCGATAGAAACCCGCTTCATGCGGATATTGTCGCAGGTTTCTCAAGCTGTTTATTTTTGCGTGCGCGAGAATGCTATATATAGCCTTAGAGTGCTATATGTGCGCAGCGTTTTTTGGGTGCTGGCATCCTTCGCGCGCGCGGTTTGTACTCCTGCTGAATTTCCTCCTGCGACGAATAGCGTGAACCGCAGTGCTTGCAGGATAGATAACGCCGTGTCTGAAACCCGCCATCTGTTTGTACCGTGTTGGTAACTTTGAGCGCATAACGCTTGCAATTAGGACAGCGCATAGACCCTCCTTATAGGATGCCGACGGTTTGCATTTCAGCCGCTTTAGCAGCGCCGCATGCCATTACCATTGCTACCGGACCGTCTATTTTGTGGCGCTTCGTTCCGCGCTTATTCACGCCGCCGCCGTCCGTCTTGTTCAGCTTCATCAACCCGCCCGAATCATAGACCACTTGGCAGTTGCCAAGCTGCCACCTAGTAATTGGGTTGCCGTTGTGCTGGACTTTTTTCGAGAATATAGCCCCGCTAAATTCCTTCATTGGTTCATTGAAGTGCCGGGTAGTCTGCGGGAAGTGCGCGCACGGAATGCCCGATTTCTCCGCAGCCTGGTGCATCGAGGCGCTGTTGTACGGGTCGAAAACCATCTGTTCTACATGGTAATTTGATAGGATTGACAAGACATACTCCTGCAAAGCATCTGCGTCAATGTAGTTCCCCGGCGTAGTTTTGAGTAACCCCCGCGCGTGCCAGTCCATGTAGGGCACGTTGTTCTTTTCGCCCATCTTCGCTAGGTTGTCGCCGGGAAGAAAGTACCACTCAAGCGTTCGCTGCGGCATATCGCGCTGCGCAGGGAACCAAAGCGCCAGCGCGGTCATGTCCTCGGTTTGGCTCATGTCCATCGCGGCGTAGCACCGGCACCCGTCCATATCTTCCGCCGTGTATTGCGCCTCGCACGCCGCCCATTTATCCGCGCCTATCCAGACATCCGCCGACTGAACCCACAGATTCATATGATACCGCTTGAAGTTAGGCTGTTCGGATGGGTTGTCGCGCGCCTCGTCGTACAGTTCGCGTAGATTATCTTCGCGCAACACCGCGCCAAATGACGGGTTGGCCTTCTTCCAAGTGTCGGGAGAGTTCCAATCATCGTCCTTTTTAGCGGCATACACCAGCGAAAAGTAGCTCCAATTGTCTACTTCGCCGGTCTGAACTGACTCGGAATACCGCCATTGCTCCCATCCGATGCTCGTCTCGTCGTATACACCAGCCGTGGAGATAGCCAGCATCAACGGCTCGGCACGCGACACGCCGCCGCCCTTCACCGTCTGCCACATCTGCGGGCGCTGGACGTGCAATTCATCCAGAATCATGCAACTCCACTTGATGCCCTCGGCAAGTTTCGCGTCACTCGACAGCACGCGGTACAGCCCGCCGCCCTTGCGCACGTTAATCCACCGCCGCGAGTCCACCGGCTTGACGCGCTTGAATATCTGCGGTGACGCCTTCGCCAGCTTGCTTGAATCCTTGTACACGATGCTCGCTTGCTCGCGGTCGCCAGCCGCAACGTACACTTCGGGGCTTGGTTCCGTAGGCTTGACCAGCATGTACAAAGCAATCAGGCTGCAAAGGAAGGATTTGCCGTTTTTCTTCGGAACCCACAGGCAACCGCGCCTGTATCTGCGCACTGCGCCAGGCCGCATCCACCCGAAAAGCGGCGCTATCAGGTCGTATATCTGCCAGTCAATCAGCCTGACCAGCCCCCCACCATCCTCGGCAGGGTAATGGCAAAACCGCGTGAAAAACTTTACAGCCCGCAGCGCCGCCGAATCATCAAAATAACAGCCATCTAGAACCGCCGAAACATCTTGATAGGACCGAATCCACCACTGATGCCACCCGGCACGCTCCGCAATCGCAAGCGCATCCGCGTATTTCGGGTGCTCGAACGCGGGTCGGCCAAGCGCGTAGGTCCAAACTCCGCCGGCGTAATCATTGCGGACGGTGCAAAAGCCGTTCCACTGCGCCAGCTTCCAAGGCGGCTTTACAGATTCGAGAATGCCTCATCCTCCGGGTCTGGTGGAACCGTGCCGGCCGCAGCCTTCTGGGTATCCACCATCGCCAGGTCATGGGGCGTCAATCCCCACTGCCGATACAGAGGCTTCATGCCTACCTGCAATTCTCGAAGCGTTTTTAGGTGCGGGTGCTGACACATCGCACCGTTTGGGCCTTCGTAACAAAGCTCTGTAAGCTCGTTCACTTCCCGCTGAACACGCTTGAACAGCGCGATTTGCTCGCACGCATCCGCGAATACAACCGCGTTGCGTTCCGTCAAATCCTCGCGGTCCAACAGCACCGGAGCAAGCATATTCCAAACTCTGACAGCACCATCGGATAGGTCTGATGGGCGCTTGATTCGCTTTACTTGTGCCATATTGAGAAACCCCAATTAGTAAAAGGTCCAATTTTAGATTTTGTTGCAGGGCGCGCTCGTTTGCGGTTGCTCGGCAGAGATTTCACCCCCCCTCCCCCGTCTTGCGGGAGTGGCAGGAATGGCATAAACATTGGAGATTTGACGAATCGAAGAAGCGTTCGTAGTCGCCTCGATGCGGTTGTATGTGGTCTACGTCGGTTGCGATTGCGTTGCAGTATCGGCAGAGCGGTTGAACGCCAAGCGCTATGGAGCGCATCCGCTTCCACCTAGCCGTTTGGTAGAATGCGTGGTCTGCTGGTGGCGTGCGCGTGGTCGGCTTGTATGTCTTCGGCTTAGTTGCCATGCCGCTTTTTACCACGGATGCTATTGATTTGTCAATATCACCTTTAGCGGTGGAGTCTGCCTAGTGCGCGGGCTGAAAGTCGGCCAGTGATTCGGCGTGCTACTCTTTCAGCGACTTTACCGCGCCTGATTGCGTTGAAGTCGCCTATCAGTTTTGCGAGTAGGTATAGCAATGAGCGGGTGTTCATGTGTTGCATCCGGCTGTGATGGTGGGGGTGGTCTTATTTTTGGCGCTGTATTCTGGGAATTGGTTTTCTGCTTAAGTGCAAGAGGGGAGTCAGTGCGGGTCGCTTCGCGCATTGCGCTCCAGTCGGTTATCGCGCGGGCTGGTCGGTGTAGCCGGAACCGCGCCTATCGGCGCTATCAAAATCGAAGCGATTTTGATGGATTGCTTTTTGATGCTACTGATTGTCGCTTGCTTGCTCGATGGGATGGTAGCCCGTTGATTACGCGGCTATCGCCGCTGGTGTTTAGAATGAATTGCGCCTGCGCGAGGGCGCGAAGATTAGCGGGTTTCTGTGGGCGTTGTCAAGCGTGAGTGCCTCAAATGGGGTATGGGTTCGGATTTACTGGCGAATTGATTGTTAGATGTCTAACGGTTAGATGGTTAACAGTGAATTTCGGGGGTTGGTTATTTCGTGCTGTCATGGTGGATTTTACCCCAAATGAGGTAGAAAAAAGATTGCGAAAGTACTTGACACTCGCAACGGTTTGTTGTAAACTTACAACAGATAAGGCAAGCGCACAGGGCGCGGGCCGAAGGGAGACAGAGCGATGAAAAATCGAATTGACACGGCAGAGCAAATACTTCGTGGGTTTTTGCACGAGATGGCCGACAGGGACGGTCGCATTTTTATTGACACGAAATTGCGGCTCAAGGGACATGGCGCAGGCCCCATCGAAAAGTTGCTAGCTCGCGCACACGATCTGCTGAACACCGAAACCAATACCAACTAACCGCACGCGGGCCTAAGGGAGATCGAGAAATGAAACGCAGCCAGATTCTAAACACACTTCGCGGCAGCAACAGCAAGACGGTCAAGCGCATTCCGGCGGTGAAGGATGCGCGCGAGGCGCTTGGGGAAATCTACACGCGCAGCAATGGCCGGCAGCTTTCCGATGTCGAGCAAGACGCCGTGCGCGTCTGGTCGCGCTCGCTGCATGACGCGATCCGCCAGCACACGGGCGGCGCGTTCGCGTTGCTTAACCACTAACCCCACGCTGGTCTAAGGGAGATAGAGACATGAAAACGTGGTATGTGTACTCATGGATGCCTTTCGGGAAATATCGCAACATCGCGACGGCAAAGCGGCAAAATTTCGGGGGTGCTACGGTACAAGCAGCAAGCCGTGCGGAAGCAATCGAAGCTGCCCGCGAAGTTCTCGGCAAGCATTTTGCCTCTGGTCGTATAATCTCGGCTGGCGTGGTTCGCCAGAAAACAAACACCAACTAACCCCGCGCGGGCCGAAGGGAGTAAAAAAGATGGACCGCATGAATAGCGCAATCATCATCAAGAGTTTCTGCCCTGATGGGCGCGTTTGGAATCTAAGCGGGCAACACAACGCAAGGCTGCGCCAGCACCTTTACGGTCAGCTCGCGGGGAGAAGCGTGACGCAGTCTGAGAGCGGCATCAATAATCTGATGCGGCTCGTGTATGAGAAAGTCGGAATCGTGGACTCGCGGGACGGTCAGTATTACGGGTGCACTGCGATTCGTGAGCGGTTCCTGTTCTGGCTCCTCTCAGGAATCTAAAATAAACACGCGGGCCGCGCATGCTAACGCGGAGAAGGAGACACGATGAGCGACCGGGTGCTTTGTCGCGATGATGTTTGCACAGGAAAGGGGAAGTCATGAACTACACGCGGGTGAAATTCGAGTACATCAACTGGCGTCACGACAGGTCGCCAGGCGATGTGACGGTGGCGCATGAAGGGCGGTTTGATGAAGAGTGCTGGATTCGCGACCATCCCGACCGGGTGCTGGTGTCGGCGGCGCCGCTGTTCATCGGGCATACTCGTGGATTCAGCAAAATTTAGGCTTTGTCAAGTTTTCAACGCGCAATGCGCAGAAAGGTGGGATGATGGAACCCGATTTCGATATGGAAGACCATGCGTTTGCCGCGCTCGATGCGATGGTCGGTAGTGGGCACGCGGAACAAGCGTCAGTTTGGGAGCGCAATATCCGCCGCCTGAACATCGAGCGAATTGCCGAATTGGAGGCACAACGAACCAGCTGCGAATCGACGCTTTTTAAGTGCTCGAAGTTGCGTCTGAAAATCAACGCGGCGCTTGCCGCACAACAAAACTAGGGAGAAAGAACATGAAACTCTGGAACGTGTACGCGGTGAGTCCTTCGGGCCTGATTCAGTCGCCAGTGTTGGCTGTTTTTCAGGCTGCTACTGGCAATCAGGCGATTGCGAAGTATCAGCACGAAACAAACAGATTCAATGTGCTGCTCGGTGCGTCGGAGGCTGGACGATGAGCGCGAAACTGGACGATGAGCACCCGCTTGCCTGGGTTTTGGAGCAAAGCACGTTCGGCGACCTTGTTCGCGAGGGTGTGCGCCAGGGTATGCAGGTCTGCATTGAGTACGGATGCACGAGCGGGCGCGAGGTGCGCGTTTTGATTCAGGTTGACGGCGAATATCTGGCCGACTTCAAGACTAAACACGCCGACCGATACGTCGATATTGAGTATCAAGCGATTCAGCAAGCCTGGGAACAGGTGGAAGACACCATGCGCGATGATGGCGCGGAGCACCCCAGTTTGACAGCTGCGGAGAGGAACTAGCCGTGAAAATCTGCCTATCTGGCGTGATATGGGGGTCGCCGCCCAAGTTGACCGATGAGGAAATCGAAACCATGCGTGAATTCATCATGCACAGAATCATGGAGGAGCAAAATCGATGTCTGAACTGAAAAAAAAGGTGGTCGGCGTTTGGGTTACGCCCGAATTCCACGCGATAATCAAGAAGGCGGCGGAGGCCGAACACCGGACCATTTCTGCTTTCATCGAGTTGGCAATTCAGGACCGGCTGGCGGCTGGTGGGAGTGTGAAGTAATGGCGCACGTTCTTGACCAATACGCGCACATCGTCGGGGTGATACCTGACTCGCTGGTGGGTGAGTTGACCGGCATCGGTCAATACAGCGTCTACAACTATCGGCGGCGGCGCAATATCGCCACTTCGCCCAGCTGCCACGAGATTTTAATCGCGATTCTTCGCGGTGAGATGGACCCGCCCCGCCTAAATGCTGATTCCGCCGCCTGTGAGGCCGCTCAGGGCGATAACGGGCATTCTGGCGACTCGTTGGGTGCGGAGGATACGTTCTACCTGTAGCGGACCGTGTAGCAAGCAATCGCCCCGGCGGGTGTCGAATCCGCCGGGGCTTTGCTTTGATTGGTAGTGGCTTAGAATGGGATATCGTCGGTTTTCGGTTCTTGCTGCGGTGCGGGTCGCTGTTCCTGTCGCGGCGGTGGCGACTCGGCGCGCTGGTAGTCCGGGTTATCCTCTTGCCGGTAGACGCGCCAGTCGGGTGTATTTTCGCCCGGCTTCTTGTGCGTGTTTTGAAACGCGATTATCCGCATATCGCCAAACTTGCCGCTGAAATACACCTTTCCGCCCTTGCTTGTTTTTTCCCAAAGCGCACCTACTTCTTCCATCTTCGGCTTCTCGTCGCTCATTCGCTTCCTTTCATGCGGGTGAATTCCCCGCGTTGGCTCTTTCCTTGCATTTCGATTAGCAGGCACGGTTTCAGGCGGTCGAGTGTGGCAGTTATTCGCGCCGTGTGCTCCTTGCCTTCGCCTTCCCATTGCTTGAGTAGCATGCCCGGCGTCACGTTCGCCGTCACGATGCTCGGCAATCCGTTCGCCGCGCGCGCGTTCATTAGTTCCCACAGGCCCATGAGGTTGTTCGCGGTCGGTGTCATCTTGTCGATGTCATCCAGCGCCAGCACCCCGCATGCGCCCCAGCGATTCAGCATCGCGCGCCCATCGTCGAATTTCTGGAGCGCCACCACAACCCCCCGAATCTGGACAAAGCACGCAGTCACGCCCGCAGCGATGGCCTTATGCGCCACAGCAGCCGCCATGCGCGATTTGCCGACTCCAGGGGGGCCAGATATCCACAAACACCCGTCCGTGCGCCTGTAGGCCCGCACAGCGGCCCACGCGGCGGGATTCAGCGCCTCTATCGCATGGTCCGAGTACTTGAACCCTTGATGCCAGATTGTCGGCGGAACATCGCCAGCGTTCACCGCATCCCGGAACCTATCGTCTATCGCGCGGCGCCGGTCCATCTTGGCGATGCAGTCATCGCAGCATATGGAATTCCGCGCCGATTCGATGAACGCCCGAAGGCCTGGCGACTCGACCACTTCGCCGGTATCTTCCGGTTCATCCATCTCCGCGTTGCACACCTTGCAGTGAATCATGGCACTATTCCATCAAGCCCGTAACTAACGATTCCTGTTCTGCCATGTCGATGTCCTGAATTTCACCCTCTCCGCCCTCTTGAGCGTAGGCAAGGTTTCGGACAGCCTGCTTGTAGTAGCTGGTTTTCAGTTCCACGCCGATACCGCGCCGACCGTTGATTACAGCGCCATATACTTCGCTACCAACGCCCATGAATGGTGTGAATACCTTTTCACCGGGATTGCTCCACAGAACACAAGCGCGCTCGATAACGTCGAGTTGTAGCGGGTGTACGTGCTTTTCGTCGTCAGGCTCCTTGGCCTCGCGATACGGCAACACGCGACCAACGCGAACATCATCCCAAAAAGCGTCAGCATACCGCCGCCAAATCCAGTGAGAATACCGGTTCTCTGTCTGTTTGCCGGGGTAGTTCTTGAACGCCTTGAGTTCATCGGGCATGACGCGCTCGCCAGCGTATCGCTCAAGCCCGGTCGGGTGCGCAATGGGAACCGCGTTGTCGCCACGCTTGCGGAACATCAAAAGAATATCCGCTTGCGCGTTGTCGCACTTCGCGGAATCCTCGCAGAGAGTGCGGTGCGCCAGTCCCTTTGCCATAGTGCGCCGCCGCACGGCAAGCGGTTCCTTCCAGACGTAGTATTCCCCAACCCAATCGAAGCCCATGCGGTTGTGCTGGCGGATAACGTCGCCAGGGAAATCAATGAGCACGCGGGCTGAGTTTGCGCCGGTCTTTGGAACAGGCATAACGTGAACCGCCGAAATGCGACCAGGCTTTGTGATTCGGTGAATCTCGCGCACGCAGTAATCGTAGTGCTCGAAAAACTCATCGTAGCTCTTGCAGTTCGATAGGTCGCGCTCGCTGCTGCTGTAGTTGTACAGCCCGCCAAACGGAGGCGAGTAAATGCTAAGGTCGATACAGTCATCTGGCATCCCCTGCATGACTTCGATGCAATCGCCGTTGTACAGCGCGTACTTGTCCGTGATTTCCTGATTGATTACAGCCATGTCGGAACCTCCTGTTTTTGGGTGAATCGGTCGGCGCGCATGTGCGCGAGTTCGTCGTTCATCAGGGCCACTAGGTTTGCAAAAAGCGTGTCGGCGTTTGCCGCCTTGCGCTTCATATTCGACAGCACGCCCGCGTTGCCTTCGCTGGATACAATGCAACACCTAACGTCGTTTACTTGCCCGAATCGCCAACTACGGCGAATAGCCTGATAGAATTGCTCGAAAGAGTGAGACGGGAAAAACGAGTGATAAGCAACGTGCTGCCAGTTCAGTCCAAACCCGGCAATGCGCGGTTTCGTAATCAGCGTGGGGATTTCTCCGCGCCGGAACGCTTCAAGTATTTCCTCTTTCTTTTCGTCGCTGTCGCTGCCTCGCACTTCCACCGCTTCCGGCATCATCTTTCGGAGCGTGTCGGCTTCTTCGTTCAGGTGAACCCATGCTACGGCTGGGGTTGTGGCGCTGCGGAGAAAGTCGGCAGATTCTTCGCAGCGCTGCGCGATGGTCCGGCGTGCTTCGTCGCCTTGTTCTTTCAATCCGTGCGCCGGTAGTGCGAATAGATATTCGTCGTTGTGATTTGCGGCCACCACTACGCGTTCCTCAAGAATCAACGCTGGCAAAACGTATCCATCGTCGGAGAATCCCAAATCGGATGGACGGCGAACGGCCCGCGCCCATGAACAAACCCATCGCCAGAAGTCGCGCTCGGCGTGACCACGAAACCTCCACTTGCCGCCGTCTTTCCATGAACGAACAGCACTGATAGTGTTTTGTTCGTTCTTGAAATACTTGGAAAGCATATCCATGTATCCAAGATTTCCAAGCGCCTCACTTGAATTGCCAAGCTCGATAAAATCATTCGGGCTGGCAGTCGCCGTGCATAGCATCCGGTATTTCATCTTCGCCATGAAGTGGATGATTGCCGTTCGCGTTTTGCCTGACACGTTTTTCAGGATGCTGGATTCATCGCAAACGCACCCTGAGAAGTCATCAGGGTTGAAGTGATGCAACCGTTCATAGTTTGTAACGATAATTCGCGGCGCGTTCTTTCCGATTTCCCCGAAGTTGACGCGTTCGCAAGGGATGCCGAATTTCT
>Ga0172367_10001331_pt1 | contig 36252 bp, 23 predicted proteins | sample Lak10m_FD_114542 | JGI IMG/M metagenome (GOLD analysis project Ga0172367, IMG submission 114542) | Freshwater microbial communities from Kabuno Bay, South-Kivu, Congo - kab_022012_10m | ecosystem: Environmental > Aquatic > Freshwater > Lake | place: Democratic Republic of the Congo: South-Kivu... | reverse complement strand
TCGACAGGCCATCGGCCGCCAACAGGCAAATGCGCGCCCGCAGGACGGTCCGCTGGGGGCTGGTCCCGGCACGGTGCCACGCTTCCAATGTTGCGCGCTGCTCGTTCGTCATCTTCAGGGCGTCCGCTTTTTTCCACATACCCCAAACGATAACACGATGGGGTGGTACTGTCAAGATATTACTGGGACACTACACTAGAGCACCGTGGAATGAGACATTCGGGTAACCATCCCGAAGGTCAATGCACGAACTCATCAATGCCGAGGAGTGTTTCTGGACATCGAAATAATAAATTGTGACCAGTATGTGTCCGGTGGCAATTAGCGTTTTCCATGGTCGCAGCCTAATTGCAGCGATAGAATCCCATTGAGAAGACACGATCCGGGGAGTCTCATGCCATTTGAGTCCGTAAAAACCGCCAAAATAATTGACCAGTTCGCTACATTGAGGATGGTCGTCGGTTACCTCGGCCAACGTAAGCAATCCGGATGGTGGAACTGTGATTTTCTCGACGCCACAGGTATACGCTTTTTAGAGAGCACCTTCCCGCGCACAGCATGGGCAGCGGGCATTCGATCTACAACTGAGGCAGCATGTAGCGTCCACGATACTGCTCTAGGGCGAGTCGGAAATTACCACCTGTTCCGTTTGCCGCCGGACCTTGAAGATCGCGTTGAACAGGCTCTTGATAACGTGGACTGGAGTGAGTGGTCCAAGAGTGTCGAGTCTCACGATACCGCGATGAATGTCCTAAAGGGATTGGCCACTACGCCTGTCAAAGCCCCCGAAGGCCCTGTCCAGATCGGAGTAGAGCGCCGAATTATGACCGCTACCTCCATCTGCGAGTTGGCAGCCCACTATGAATCGGCCTTCCGTGATGGCATCCGTTGTTTTCCTTATTTTGCCTCCGAGAAAAATGCTCGCTGAAAAGAGAAATTACACGACCCAGTTCCAGGCAGGTCTCGGAATGATTTCCGAGACGATCGAACTTCTGCGCTTATGGGAGCCGGGTATGATTCCCGCGCAGCTTGCGGACCGTGCCGTAGAGACAGGGTGTTTTTCGCGGACAACCGCTCGTCGAGCGAGGAATTTGGTCGCAGAGATGTTCGCTCCACGCTACCTTGTGAAAGAAGGTGTTCTCGTTTCCCGCATCAAGTTTCTCCTTGATCAACGGTTTTCTCACGACGGGTTGGCCCAGATCTTCTTCCTGCAGACTGCTCGTGCCCAACAAATCTTTTTCGACTTTGTGGTCGAAGTCTATTGGCCAAAATACAGCTCTGGGACTGCAAGCATTTCAAAAGATGATTCAGAGAAATTCATCCGGAATGCACTTGACACCGGACGCATGCAATCGCGTTGGTCTGAATCGACAATCAAGCGTGTCTCTGGGTATTTACTCGGATGCTGTGCCGATTTCGGAATGTTGGTCGAAGACGGTCGAACTCAGCGGACGATCAAACGATTTTCGATACGACAAGACATGGCTCTTTACCTCGCCCACGATTTGCACTTCTCAGGACTCAGTGATATGGACGTCATCCATCATCCCGATTGGCGACTTTTCGGTTTAGACCACCAGGACGTCCTTCGTTTGATGAAGAACCTCAGCCATGATGGCCATCTTGTAATTCAAGCGAGTGCTGAGCTGATTCAGGTGTCTTGGAGATACCGGACGATGGAGGAATGCTTAGATGCACTCACTCAAAGATAAATTCGACGAGGTATGCCTCCGTTTGGAGCAGGGGCGTCGACTCGAAAGCACCGGATCCGATCCAATATTTTATCTGGTCTTTCCGGTCAACGAAATCATCACCGTGAAACGACAAACCCGCGCTTGGATCGCCAAATTGGAGAACAAGGGATGGCACGTCATCGAGTTTTCCATGGCCAAAGCGGTCAACGAAATCCTGAGGGGGCACAGGCTCCGCAAGCAATGGCTTATTGGAGAAAAAATGATCCTAACTCAAGCGGAGATAACCAACTCTGCCATCGAGTTCGGCGAGATCAATAAAACGTTGTCAAAGGCCTTAACCGAAGGTACTGACCTCATTGATCAACTCAAGAAAAAGATCGAAGAGGCATCCTCTCATAAAGGCGGTCTGCTGCTGCTTACCGACCTTGAAGCGCTCCATCCCTACCTCCGCATCAACAGCATTGAGGCCCGGCTTCAGGGAACGGTTCGATGCCCAGTTGTGGTGTTGTATCCGGGAAAACGTGAGGGGAAAACCAGTTTGCGCTTCCTTGAATTCTACCCGGCGGACCCCAATTACCGCTCCGAACACATTGGATGATCAAGGAGAATTGGCTGCCATGACCACGATTCGCAACCTTTTCGATTCGACCCGAGAACTCAGTCGCCCGATTGAAAAAGTCATCACTTACCAAAATCGGACGGACGTTCAGATTCGGGCGGAAATTTCCGAGTATGTGGTAACCGATCACATCGAGGAATGTTTTTCGGACCTGCTCAAAAAGATGCAGGCTGCAAAGCAGGGGGGCGGAGGTAACGAAATCGGCGTCTGGGTATCGGGGTTCTACGGATCCGGTAAGAGTTCATTTACGAAGTACCTGGGATTTGCGCTCGACCGAAACATGAAGATCGGGGATGACTCGTTTCTTCACCTTCTTCAAAATCAAGTTCGTACAGCATCCACACGCGCGCTCTTCAACCAGGTTTCGGCCACATACGATGCTGCCGTTATCTTCCTAGACCTGGCCAGCGAGATGTTGGCCGGGGCTTCGATGGAGGATGTATCGACCGTCCTCTACCTGAAGGTGTTGCAGTGGGCCGGGTACTCAGAGGACCTGAAGGTCGCGGAATTGGAACGGATGATCGAGGCGGACGGGAAGTGGGATTCCTTCCTGGCTCGGGCAAAGGAAGAACTGGAAGGGATTGAATGGACCGAAGCACGCAACCAACCACTTGTCGCCAACCAGATCGCTGCGCGCCTGGCGACGGAGTTCTACCCAACGCTTTTCAAGAGAGCAGAAGATTTCCAGAATCTCACCTTGCATGTAAACAAGACCGAGTTGAAGCGCGCCGAAGAAATGGTCGAATTGGTGCGTAGCAAATCCGGAAAGAAGAACATCCTCTTCGTCATCGACGAGGTTGGACAATACGTTTCGGCGAAGCCAAACCTCATCCTAAATCTCGATGGCATGGCCAAAAATCTCAAGCAAATCGGAGATGGCAGCGTCTGGCTTTTTGCCACCGCCCAGCAGACGCTGACCGAGGATAATGCGTCGGCGATACTCAACGCTCCAGGCCTTTTCAAACTCAAGGATCGGTTCCCAATCCAGGTTCACTTGGAGGCAAGCGATATCAAGGAAATCTGCCACAAACGGCTGCTCACCAAGTCGTCCTCTGGCGAACAAGATCTTGGGGCCCTCTTTGATTCTCAAGGCGCCTCGCTCCGAACGGCCACCCAACTTAAGGACGGAGGCGTTTACGAGGCCGAGTTGGGAAGAAAGACCTTCATCGACCTATACCCTTTTCTCCCATCCCATTTCGAGATGCTACTTCAACTGCTCGGTCGTCTTGCTCGTAAGACGGGCGGGTTAGGTCTACGATCTGCGATCAAGGTCGTTCAGGACGTGTTAGTAGAGCGTAGCGGTCACAGCGGCAGTTATGCGAGCCTAGCGGATGCTCCAGTTGGTACCCTTGCCAATACGGTAACCTTTTATGATTCCTTGCGTCGCGACATCCAGAGCAGTTACGGCTATATCGTGGAAGGTGTCGAACGCGTAGAGCAACGATTTCCAAGTATGCCACTCCACCTAGATGTGGCGAAATCCATCGCGATCCTCCAGATATTGGAAAATCTTCCAGTCACTGCACAGAATATCGCTGCGCTCCTTCAACCCATCGTGGGCTCAGCTTCTCTGAAGGATGATGTCGAGAAAGCCATCGATGCTTTGCTCAAAGACGGGATGATCCCTATCGGTGAGAAGAATGGCAGCCTGCGTTTCCTCACTCAAGCTGCAATCACCTTGCAGAAACAGTTTGATCTGATTGAGTATCGCCAAGTTGACGTTCGGGCGGCGTTTAACGGTGTCTTGCGATCGATTTTTAAGCCGCTACCGTCTGCTCGTCTAAGCGGCGTGCGTCCAGTCACAGCAGGTCTTAAGGTTGTCCTGGGGGGAGGACAATCGGTATCTCTCGAGGGAGAAAAAGAAGACATCCAAATTCACGTTGAATTTGTTAGCCCAGGAACCTACGAGGCCGTCCGTATTGAACGAGAAAACGATTCCCGTTCCAGCAAAGAACTTTCAAACATCTATCTATTAGGACGATCCGATTTAGAGACAGATCAGATCGCGGTCAACATGGTGCGTTGCGGGTTTTTTCTCAACCAACATCGCGCTGCGTCTGATCCTGAGACACAAGAGTTCGTCCGCATTGTGGACGATCGCCTCCTTCGTGCATCCGGGGAGTTGGAACGAAAAATTAAGGCTGCCCTTTATGCCGGGTCATTTGTTGCCCACGGCATCCATCAACCGGTCTCGGAGCGCGGTGTGGATGTATTGGAATCGGCAAAGAGCTTTCTTGCCGATGCTGCGGGGAGAGTGTACAGCCGCTACTCAGAAGCACCCCACCAAGCGGATTCAGGTCTGGCTGAAAAGTTCCTAAGGACCCCCCTCGACAAAGTTACAACCAACGAGGATCCGCTCCGGTTGACGAGTATTGCTGGGGGCAGGCCTCAGATCAAAACGGACTCTAAGGCGATTGTGTCCATTAAAGATTATTTAGATAAAAACGGCCAGGTTGAAGGCAGACGCTTATTAGATCATTTCTCCGCACCGAACTTCGGATGGTCGAAGGACACGACCCGATATATTCTCGCGGCCGCTTTCCTCTCCGGGGAAATCAAATTTCGGATTGCCGGTAGTGATCATTTGGTGAAGAACGACGACACTCTGGCTGCCTTTGCGTCCAACAAGGCGATCGGGGCGGTGGGGATCGCTCTACGCAAAGAGCGCCCGGATCCCGACATGCTTGTTCGGGCCAGCGACCGCTTATGCAATCTAACGGGGGAGAATGTCCTTCCCCTCGAAGATGTAATTGCAGCGGTTGCCAAGAAGCAATTTCCAGAGTATCAGGCAATATTTTCCCCAATGTCCGTCGAGCTTCGCTCGCTTGGTCTTGATACTGCTCAGGTTGAACGTGCCGACAATCTAGCGCACGACATCAAGGAGGTCGTTGGGGGAGACGGGTCCGATGCCGTTAATCGGTTGGGAGGCGCCGATAGCCCACTTTATGATTCTCTTGTCTGGGCCCGAAAACTTAAAAAAGCCTTAGACAACGGACTTCGGGAGAAGATCCTCCACCTTAACCGTTTGCGTCTGGAGATTGGTGATTTGCCGGGGTCCGGCATCCCCGCAAAACTCAAAGCATCTGCAGCGGAGCTCCTCTCATCCGTGGCCGACATACTAGGTCGGGACGCGTTTTACGACGAGTCGGCTTCTCTGGGCGCAGCGAGCAAAGAACTCGACAAACTGGTTGCCTCTACAACCGATGATCTTGCTCGGCATCAAGCCGGAGTCGCCGCAGAATCTCTCGCCTGTTGGCAAGAGGGAAATGACTGGTTGGAACTTTCCGACGAGGATCGAAAATGGTTTTCTGACGAGATAGAAAAGTTGAAGATCGAATCGGAGAGCACTTTAGGTGGTCTAAAAAATCTTCTCAGCCATGACTTCTCGCTCCACCTTCGGTTGCCGGAATTGGAAACAATTTTAACCAAGAAAGCTTCTGTGATCAGGGCTTCAAGGGAGCAAGAAGCCAATTCAGGTCCTGATGACTCCTCTACGTCGAAAACTGCCCCGGAGATTGTCGATGCCGAGGTCATTGTTCGAAAGGTATTTAAATCTCCCAAGGAGATCGACCTGCTGGTTGTCGAACTGAACAAAATACGGAGTCGCGTTTCGGCAACCAAACAGGTGCGTATCACTTGGAAGGAAATCGAATAACCTATGGCCTTTGATAAACCCACCCGCAATAGGTTGGCTTCATTTGTCAGTGAAGCGCGTCGTCTCATTGCAGATGAGTTCACTGAGCAGTTCCAGAGCATTTATGGAATCTCGGAGCAAGGAAACATCACGCCACTCGATCAGCTCACCCATTTGGATGACACCGGTCTTGCCATAGCAACGCGGTTACGGGACCGCATCGATTATCTAGTAAAGATTCATCCCGGCGATCGTGAGGGAACTAAGGATGCCGTGGCTCGACTGGCTAGCGAACAGGCCTTCACAGTTCTTAACCGCCTCGCCGCTGTCCGAATGGCGGAGAAGCGAGATCTCATCGTGGAATCTGTCGGGAATGGTTTCCAATCGAAGGGCTTCAAGGTTTTCGAACAGGTAGCCGGGTCCGGTCTGGGCGAAATCTACCACCGCTATCTTCGCTACCTTTACTGCCTTTTTGATGAGCTGGCCGTGGATCTTGGCGCACTCTTCGATCGCCGATCACCCAAGGGTCTGCTATTCCCTCGCGAACCGGCACTTCAGAATCTATTAAAGCTCATCAATGCTGCTGACCTCGATGCGCTCTGGGGCGAAGACGAGACCATCGGTTGGGTCTACCAGTATTACAACGATCCGGCCGAACGGAAGAAGATGCGGGAGGACTCGGCTGCCCCCCGAAATAGCCGGGAATTGGCGGTGCGGAACCAATTCTTCACTCCGCGTTATGTGGTGGAGTTCCTGACGGACAATACCCTTGGTCGCATCTGGTATGAAATGACCCAGGGCCAGACTCGGATAAAGGAAATGTGTCGTTATCTTGTTAGGCGACTAACAGAAATCTTTTTGGCGCCGGGAGAAACATCACCGGAATCCCCTGAGATGGAAGGATTCAGCCAAGAGGAACTCCTTAAGCAACCGGTTTATATTCCATACCGGCCGCTCAAAGACCCACGCGAAATTCGTCTGCTTGATCCTGCCTGTGGATCGATGCACTTCGGCCTTTACGCTTTCGATATTTTCGAGTCAATTTATGAAGAAGCCTGGGACCTCGGGTTAGAATCCTTGCGCCGCGATTTCCCTGAGAAGGACGCCCTTCTTCGCGAAGTCCCTCGCCTCATCATCAAGCACAACATTCATGGCATCGATATCGATCCTCGTGCCACCCAGATTGCAGGGCTTTCTCTCTGGCTTCGGGCCCAAAAAAGTTGGAAAACGCAGCGCGTTCCCGTTGGCAAGCGGTCGCGCATACTCCGATCGAATATCGTCTGTGCCGAACCGATGCCAGGAAACCAAGAATTGCTCCGGGGTTTTACCGCGACCTTGCATCCCCCACTTCTTGGCCAGTTGGTCGAAAAGATATTTGCTCAAATGCAGCTTGCCGGAGAGGCAGGTTCCCTTCTAAAAATTGAGGAAGAGATCGCTAAACTGGTGAAAGACGCCAAAAAGCTTTGGGAGACCCGCCCTAAAGTCGAGCAATTATCAATGGGTTTTGGACTGGAAATTAAGCCTCAGCAGGGGATTCTATCACTCGATCTATCGGGGATATCTGATGAACGTTTTTGGGAAACAGCCGAAGAGCGCATTTACACGGCTCTCCATTCTTACGCAGAACAGGCCGATGCGAAAGGCGGGTATCAGCGTCGCCTTTTCGCAGAGGATGCTGCCCGGGGTTTTGCTTTTATAGACCTTTGTCGCAAACGCTATGATGTAGTGTTGATGAATCCGCCGTTTGGTGAGTCTTCTTCGCACTTAGTTAAGCTATTAAGTTTAAAGTACCCTTCATGGAATGGTAATATTCTTTGTGCATTTATTGATTGTAATCAGAAAGTATTAACTGATAAAGGGTTAATGGGGAGTGTCATTGACCGAACGGCCACTATAAAAACCACATATGAACACTTTAGGAATGATGTATTGCTTAAGGACGATCGTATCCAGACACAGATAAACCTGGGGTGGGGGGTTCTAGACGATGCAAATGTTGAAGTTGCTGGCATTGTAATATCTTCTGGCGATGTTCGTTCCAATAAGGTCTTTTTTGACATAAGTAAGTTTCCACTAAATGAGCAGGAAGGGATTTTAGCGAGATTAACTTCTAACATTCAGCATAGTATTGACGATGATGGGGTGTTCTGTGTTAATCCTCGCGTTTTTCAAAAACTACCAAACGCGGTAATATCATTCGAATTCCCTAAATGGTTACAGAATGCCTTCCAAGTCTCTCCATCAATTTCGGATTCAGGATGCCCTGTGTTTGTTGGTCATTCTTTTAAGTCAGATCGTCATTTTCGCCTAGTATGGGAAATACCGTTAACGGAGCCAATAATATTTAATGAATCTCGTTGGGCTTGGCTTTTTAATGGGGGAGATTATTCTCCGTTCTACAATATTGAGCGCGATGTCGTTCTATACGGTCACGACGGATCAGCAGTTCGGGGACACGATTCGATCACATTCAGGAGCATCCCATTACACGGACGCAGAGGAATTGGATACGGGAAGCGGGGAGAATTTATTGATGTGCAAGTATTGCCTCCGGGGCATTTGTTCACTGTTGAAGGAGAAGCATCTGTTGTTGAGAATGAGGATATTCAATGGTATATGGCTGCTTTGATCGGAAGTAATGTTTTTTCTTATGGGATTAATTTATATTGCGGGCAGCATAAGTATCCAGGTTACGTTAATGTATTTCCTTCACCAGTTGTAAAACCTGAGACGGTAAGATTAATCGTTGAAAAAGCAAAAGACATATGGAAAGCAAAGCGATTATGGCAGGTGGGTGATGAGACCGATTCGGTATTTTTGCGCCCCAGAATTCTCGAGTGCAAGGCGCGCAATTTTGAAGATAGTTGCACGGTGGTGCTAAATAAGGAGAAAGAATTAGATTATGTTATAGATAACGCTCATGTGGAACTAAATCTGTTATTTGAAAAAGTGTATTCTATATCCGAAAAAGAACTTATTACTGTAAGGAGATATGCAGAGAAGAAGCCTTCGGATAGAGTATGGATAAATGGGCCAGAAAGTCTCGTTGAGAAACGCAAGGCTATCGTTTTTGAATTGCTATCGTATGTTGTCGGTTGTTTATTTGGAAGATGGAATATTAAAGAAATTGCCAAACCATCAGATGTTCATGCCTTACCAGAAATTAATTTGTCTGTAGCACCTCCTCGTTTTTCTCCAGGAACATTGTTGGTAAACGGAGAATGCATGTTAGAAAATAAATCTGCTGAATCCCCAGTTTTTATTTCACCTAGTGGAATCCTTATTTCTGAATCCAATAATAATATATCACACAATTATAATATTATAAAGCATGTACGAGAAGCGCTCGCTTATATCTGGCCGAAAAATATTGATAAGATAGAAGTGGTGATTTGTAGGACTATTGGAATTAATGATCTAAATGAATATTTCTTTAGACCGGATGGTTTTTTTTTCGATCACTTGAATGCCTATACTAAGAGCCATCGCCAGGCTCCCATCTACTGGCCGCTCTCCACCGCCAAGGGTTCCTATACCCTCTGGGTGTATTACCCGCATCTCACTGATCAGACATTGCATGCCGCGCTCGCCGACTTCGTGGACCCCAAGCTCAAGTCTGTCCGAGCAGAGATCAGCAACCTCCGCGAGTCCTCTACCAACCAAACTCGCTTGGAGGAATTGCAGGAACTGGAAAAGGAACTCATCGATTTTCGAGCTGAGATCGAGCGTATCATCAAACTTCCCTGGAAACCCAATCTCAACGATGGTGTCCTCATCACGGCCAGCCCATTGTGGAAGCTCTTCCGTCTATCCAAGTGGCAAAAGGATCTCAAAGCGTGTTGGGAGAAATTGGAAAAAGGCGACTACGACTGGGCGCATCTTGCATACACCATCTGGCCCAAGCGTGTCGAAGACGTTTGCAAGAAAGACCGGTCCGTCGCTATCGCCCACGGGTTGGAGGACCTTTGTCAGAGCGAGTCTGCCAAACCTAAGATGAAACGAGGGAAGAAATCGATGGCAGCTGGCCTTGAGGAGTTTGATTCATGACCATCCGAGAATTTATACAGAACCAGATATTCGGCCGACGAGCGAAAGAACGTGGGGTTCTTGTCATCTATGACCCGTCACGCCGTTATCGAGACATAGTTCTTGGATTGGGTTCGAATAATTGCAAAGTGATCGATGCGTCGCAATCGATCGTTGAGCAGCGAGAGGCCGCGACTGATGCCCTCTCCGCATTGGCAGACGGCGTCATTCACCAATTGATTATATGGGTCCCTGCGAAACGTCCCACCGACAGCGATGCGAAGCAGAAAGATCCCTTTTCTGTGTTTGCTGAAGTCGGAGCCGCTTTCCCGGAAGGAGACGGTGATGATATTGCGTCTCTATGCCGCCGTGCAAAACCAGACCATATTGCTGAAATAAACAGGCTTTTTGAGCAAGGGGAGCCCAGCTTTGACGTGGTAGACGCCTTAGACCAAGGGGGATCGTGGCCAAAGCTCAAGACGTTATTGGGCGCAAATTCCACGAAGGAAATATTATTGGGGCTTTTATCCCCTAAGCCGGACCAGGAAGAGGCGCTAAAGCACGATCCGACCTGGGTGGCAGAGGGCAAGGATTTCTTAAATCGAAGCTTGGGGTATCGACTCAAGACGAAGGGACAAACGCGTCAGTCCATCGCCGAAGAGTTGTGGCGCGTGCTCCTTTTCAGTGAATTCGCCTTCGATTCGGAGGGCGATATCCCGGCTGCATTCGAAACCGTTCCCAGAATTGGGAAGGAATCAAAGAGTCTGGTTTATGACGTCTGCGAAGAATTACGCAAACATCTTGATCACAAGGATTACTACCAGTCCAAGGCCAATGAGGTCGAGGAGTACTTGGAACTGGCCAAACGTTCTTCCGGGATGACCCAACTCGGAGTTCGGGATACCTTTGCTTTTGAGGAACGTTTCTACTTGCAACATTTGGTGGACAGCGCGCTCAAAGGCAATCTGGATGCGGCAAGGGATATCGGTGAAAGTCGAAAGAAATCTATTTGGCTCAGCCAGGAAGATCGTTTGGCAGAGTGGTCGCTGGCGTTGCGGGCGCTGGATTTGATGGATGCGGCGGGACGCCTCAACGATCCCAAGTTCCCGACTTTGGAGTCGATCATTCACGGCTACGCAATGACCTGGAGGGACTTGGATCGTCATCACCGGGAAATGGAGCAATCGTTCAATCAATGGGATGGTGATCATGATGGGTTGGAGGCGCTCGTTGCCCGTGCCCGCTCGGATTACTTCCGCTCAGTAGATGCGCTTCAGAACGAGTTCGTTCGCCTGGTTTCTGCTGAAGGATGGCCGGCCAGCGGCAGTCAGCTGTTTTGGAACTGTCAGTTGTTCTCGAAGGCGGTCAATCCGGCTCTTGAAGTCGGGGAGCGCGTTGCATATTTTCTGGTCGATTCGCTGCGCTATGAACTGGGCGTGGAAATCGAGAAGCAGCTTTCGGACAAGCACCAAGTTGCCCTGCAGACAGTTTGCGCCCAATTGCCAACCTACACGGAAGTTGGGATGGCTAGCCTGATGCCGGATGCGGAGTCCGTCCTCAAATTAGTCCAGAAAGATGGCAAGCTCGTGACAACGCTTGGTGGCGATATCGTTACCACTCCGGCGGCGCGATTTTCTTATCTGCAATCCCGTAAGGGCGATCAGTGTGCGGATATCGATATGGATGATTTAATCCAAAAGAAGAAATTAAAGATTCCCGACAAGGTAAAGTTGCTGGTTGTGAGAACACGGGACATCGATACGATCGCCCATGGAAGCCCCCATCAAGTGCTCCAGATGATTCCAAATCTGATGCGTCAGATCATCCGAGGGCTAACAAAGGTCGCAGATTTGGGATTCGACAAGGCGGTCATCGCGACGGACCACGGATTCATCCTATTGCAGGAACAAGACGCTGGCAATGTCGCCCCCCGCCCCCAAGGGACTTGGTTGATCGCAAAGTCCCGCTGCATGCTTGGCCAGGGCGTTGCCGATTCTGCCAATTTGCTGATGAAGCATGGTGAGCTGGGCATCCCGGGAGAGTTCGATAATTTTGCTTCCCCGAAAGCGTTAATCCCCTATTCGCGCGGCCAAATTTACTACCACGAGGGGTTGTCTCTCCAAGAATGCGTTCTTCCCTGTTTAACGGTGAATTTGGTTACTGCGACCAAGAAAGGCATAAAGTCTTCCTCTGTTCGTTTAACGTTGACCTATCGCCAGGGCAAATCTGACCGCATCACTTCTCGGCGCCCGGTTGTTGACTTGACTTGGCCAGAAGGTGAACTGTTTGCAGACGAGCGCGAGATCGAAGTTGCGATTGACGTCACGGACAACAAGGGCAACACCATCGGCTGGGTGGGCTCATGCCAATCGGTGAACGCAGCAACCGGTGGAGTTCGGATCAAGCCCGGTGCCGCATTAGCCGTGGGGCTCCGAATGGAGACCGATTTTTCGGGTAACTTTACTGTTCGAGTATTGGATTCAACGACCAATCTGTTGCTCGCCGAATTGAAATTGAAGACGGGGTATCTAGAATGAGCAAAGACGCGCTGGATCTGAAACTGAACGAGGTTTTTGGTGGGAAGGTGGTGCGTAAAGACCTGTTGCTTCAGGTCAAGAAGGGCACCAACGTCCCCTCATTTGTGCTCGAATTTCTTCTCGCCCGATATTGCGCCAGCGATGATCCTCGGGAGATCCAGGAAGGCATGGCGGCAGTGCTGGAGACGATCCAGAAAAATTATGTTCGCCCCGATGAGAGCAACAAGGCCCAAATGACCGTCCAGCAGAAGGGGAAGCACACATTTATCGACAAGATTCATGTCAAGTATTTTGAGAAGGAGAAGCGTCCCTGGGCGCGAATGGAGAACTTCAACTCATCTCGTATAGCTATCAACGACCGCTACTACAAGTCGGAGAACGATCGCATCTTCGAAGGAGGCATCTGGGCAGAGTGCACGGTTGCCCATAACGATGCAGAAGACGATGACTATGCCTTTTACATTGAACAACTTAAACCCATACAACTTTCCAAATTCGATTTCGACGCTTTTGTGGAAGGCCGTCGCCACTTCACGCGGAACGAGTGGCTTGATGTATTGGTACGGTCATTCGGGCTAGAACCTGGGTGGATGAGCCGGCGGATCAAGTTCCATTATCTAGCACGCTTGGCGCCCTTGGTAGAGGCGAACTTCAATTTTATCGAACTTGGGCCGCGAGGAAATGGCAAGTCCTACACGTTTAGCGAATTCTCTCCATACTCTACATTGCTCGGGGCACCTACTTCGGCCGCAACCTTATGGTGGAACAATGGGCGGAAGCATGTAGGGATCATCGGTTTCTGGGACGTGGTGGCATTCGACGAAGTGGGCGAGGGTATAACGGTCCGTGACAAAGAGACTTTTCAGGTGATGAAGCAATACATGGCCAATGGAAACTTCACGCGTGCTTCCTCCACGGTGACCGCTAATGCCAGTCTGGCTTTTGTAGGGAACATCGATGATTCAATCGAGGCAGTGGTCAATTCCCCACACCATACGCTGTTCAAGCCCCTGCATCCCGTTTTCGACCTGGCCATCCTGGACCGGTTCCACACCTTCTTACCTGGTTGGGAGATTCCTAAGAATAAAGACGAAAACCTCACTCGAAATTATGGGCTGATCATCGAGTATCTGGCCGAAGCTTTTCATCATCTGGCTCGAAAAACGAACCGATTCTCCCAGGTGAAGGCTGCTTGCAAACTGGGGCCTGGTTATGACCAGAGGGATCAGACGGCTGTTCTCAAGACGGTTTGCGCCTTTGTGAAGATGCTTCATCCCGGCGATGATCCAACAAAAGATGAAATCAACGAATACTTGGCCTACGCCATCGAGGGCCGGCGGCGGGTCAAAGAGCAACTCAATAAGAAGAAGCCGGATGATGAGTTCGCCAGCATCAATCTTGGCTACATCGATACCGAAGGTAATCCGATTACTGTTTTCTGTCCAGAATCGCGCGATGCGGTAGCCACACAGAATCCATCTCGCTCTCCGATAACGGAAAAAGATCAAGTCGCCAAGACTGTTGTCACGATACCTAAGCCGGCGAGTCCTCCGACTACCGTATCATCTCCAATCGATGCAACAGCCATGGATGCCAAGACTGATCCCGTAACATTAACTTTCCCTCGCGAGCCCAAAGAACGGCATTACCGCATCCACTACGGGGCAACGGGATACTCCTACGAAAGCATTTTTGGCGATTATCTTCCGGGAGCTGAGGAGATCTTGATCGAAGACCCTTATATTCGCCAGCAGCATCAGGTCGTGAACTTTCTGCGTTTTTGCGAAACGGCTGTTCGCACTGGCAAGCCCAAGAAGATAACCTTGGTGACTCGATTTGACGAACCAAACGAGAGAGACGAGGCATTTCCCAAGCTCTCCATCATTGCAGACAGCCTAAAGCAGTTCGATGTCGTTCTGGAGATTAAAGAGAATAGCGCTCTCCATGACCGGGAGGTACAGCTGAGTAACGGATGGAGGATCAAGATTGGGAGAGGCTTCGATATCTACCAACGACCGGATGATTGGCTCCAAGTCGGCGCGAATGACCTTGATTTGCGTCCATGCCTGGAAACGAACGTGGATGTTGTTCGGACGAGCACGTGAAAGTGGGATGTTCTAAGACGACCATTGAATTGGCGTTCAACTATGTGAAACCGGACCTGTAGGCCGGTTGACTGAATGTCGCATCCTTCGTTCCCAACCGAAGGGTCGTACAGTACGCTTTAGACAATAGAAAAGTAGGTATCTATATTTTGGATAGACAGATTAACAGGAGGAGCTAATGTCATTTGAGAAACCGATCACAATTAAAGAAGCCATAGAAAATATACATAAAAAGAAATACTTGTTGCCGGCGATACAAAGAGAATTTGTATGGTCAAATGTCCAAATTGAAATATTGTTTGATTCTTTGATGAGGAGGTATCCAATTGGATCTTTCTTATATTGGTACGTAGAAAAGAAAAATTGCGAAAACTATCAATTCTATGAATTTATTCGAGATTATCATGAGCGAGACAATACACATAACCCAAAGGCGAATATCGAAGGGGAGAGAGACGTTATTGCAGTTCTCGATGGGCAGCAACGATTAACAGCTCTATATCTGGGATTGAAGGGTACTTACTCATATAAAATTCCATGGAGGCGGTGGGATAATGATGCAGCTTTTCCTAAGCGTAAATTATACTTAAATTTATTAAAAAGGCTTGAAGATATTGAAAAAGGAGAATACGATTTTAGATTTCTAACAGATGAAGAATCAAAGATAAATAATGATGATACATATTGGTTCAAGGTTGGAGATATGCTGAATATAGAAAAAGAATATGATGTTAATAATTATCTAATAAAAAATAAACTCCTTGCCAAAGATGAAGAAAAATCAAGATTTGCTAATGAGACATTATTCAAATTGCATTCGGTTATTCATAAAGATCCAGTGATTGACTACTATTTAGAGAGGGATGAACGACTTGATAAGGTATTAAATATATTTATACGTGTAAATAGTGCTGGAACTACTTTAGATTATTCTGATTTATTGCTTTCTATTGCGACTGCGCAATGGAAAGAAAAAGATGCGCGAGAGGAAATTTACAGTTTTGTTGATGAAATTAACAAGGTTGGCGAAGGATTTAACTTTAACAAAGATTTCGTTCTAAAAACGGCTCTAGTGCTATGCGATTTTTCGGATATAGCTTTTAAAGTTGATAATTTTAATAAAAAAAATATGTTAAAGATAGAAAAATGCTGGCCTGAGATATCCGAAGCAATAAAACTTTCTGTGAATTTGATATCAGATTATGGGTATAATAGAGATACATTGACATCGGCGAACGCATTAATTCCGATATCGTATTATATTTACAAGAACATTATACACCAGGAAATATTACAGTCATCAAAGTACAAAGACGACAGGAAAAATATAAATAAATGGCTTATATTGTCATTATTGAAAAGAACATTTAGTGGTCAGCCCGATAACGTATTAAGGCCTATAAGAGATGTATTGAATAAAAATAAGCAACCATTTCCAATAGATAAGATTATTGACAGATTCAAAGGAGAGGTAAAAAGTATTGCATTTAATGACGATGATATTGAAAATATGTTCTTCTATCAATATGGGCAAAGTTATACTTTCTCAACGCTTGCATTAATTTATCCAACATTGGATTTCCGGAACAGATTTCATATAGATCATATATATCCTAAAAGTATATTTACTGCGAAACGGTTAAATAAAAGAGGTGTTGATGAAAGTGACATTCAATTATATTTATCGAATTACAATACTTTAGCAAATTTGCAGTTATTAGAAGGATTGCCCAATCAAGAGAAATCTGATACGGATTTTGGAGATTGGATTATTAGTTCGTATAAAGATAAAAAAGAGAGACGTGAGTTTATGGAAAAAAATTATATACCAGATATTGATTATGATATTAAAAATTTTAAGGAATTTATCATAAAAAGAAAAAATATTATGAAGAAGGAATTTGAAAAAAAGTTGAAAATATAGAATGAATGAGACTACAAATTTCTGACAAAAATCAGTCTCGTCTTCTACTTCGTCTCGCGCTGGGTAGTTCCTCAGCTGATTTCCGAATTGGCCAATGGGAGGCCATCGATGCTTTAGTAAATCGGCGGCAGAAGCTGCTGGTGGTTGAACGAACTGGTTGGGGAAAGAGTTCGGTGTATTTTATCGCCACTCGCATTTTGCGGAACCGGGGTGCCGGGCCATCGCTTATCGTTTCCCCCCTACTCGCGCTGATGCGTAACCAGATCGAGGCAGCAGAGCGGCTGGGCATTCGGGCGCTGACGATCAATTCCACCAATCAAAATCATTGGCCAGAATTAATTCACTCCATCCAGAACAACCAGGCGGATGCGGTGTTGATCTCACCGGAGCGGCTGGCCAACGACGGGTTTGTGCAGAACGTTATGCTTCCGGTAGCGAGCCGTATCGGGTTGTTGGTGGTGGACGAAGCCCATTGCATATCGGACTGGGGGCACGATTTCCGCCCGGACTACCGGAGATTGGTGAGTGTGCTACAGCACATGCCGGCGAACATGCCGATACTTGGAACTACCGCGACGGCGAACAACCGTGTGATGGATGATATCGTCGCGCAACTGGGCGATATTCAAATCCAACGCGGCTCCCTTATGCGAGAAAGCCTAACCCTGCAAACCTTGCGGTTGCCAGACCAGGCTGCCCGGCTTGCATGGTTGGCGGACCATCTCCCGAATTTACCTGGTACTGGAATCGTCTATACATTAACAAAGCGCGATGCCGAGCAAGTGGCGGAATGGCTGAAAAATAACGACATAGAGGCTCGCGCCTATTACAGTGACGTGAAGGCGGAAGGATTTGAGAACTCCGATGCCTACCGTCAGCATCTTGAAGATGTATTGCTCAACAACAAGATCAAGGTGCTGGTCGCCACAGTTGCTTTAGGCATGGGATATGACAAGCCGGATCTTGGCTTTGTAATCCACTATCAGGCGCCTGGTTCGATCGTGGCTTACTATCAGCAGGTTGGCAGGGCAGGCCGCGCAATCGATCGCGCAGTGGGTGTGCTGATGTCCGGCCGCGAGGACGAGGATATCCAGAAATACTTTCGGGATAACGCATTCCCCGACGAAATGCACATAAATTCGATTCTTACTTTACTGGAGGAGAGCGATGGATTGACTGAGCGTCAGATCCAGGAAGCGGTTAATCTGCGCATGGGACAGATTGGGAAAGTGTTCAAATTCCTATCGGTGGAAAATCCATCTCCGATAATAAAAAATGGAATGAAGTGGTTCAGGACACCGGTAGATTATCGCATGGACCGTGAGCGTATCCAGCGCCTGACCTCGCAAAGGGAGCGAGAGTGGCAGGAAGTACAATCCTACATGGATACGCAGGATTGTCTGATGGTTTATCTTGCGCGTGCGCTGGATGAAGAGAATCCTGTCCCATGTGGGAAATGTGCTCGCTGTCTTGGCGAACCAATCCTAGCCGAGTCATTCAGCCATAAGGGAGCCGTGGAGGCCTCGCGATTTCTGCAGAGATCTGAACTACCACTGTATTGCAAGAAACAGGTGGCGAATGGCGCGTTCTCCAATTACGGATTTCGAGGTAACCTCCCCGGGAATCTGTGCGCCGAGACAGGGCGGATTCTTTCCCGCTGGGGTGATGCAGGCTGGGGGAAACTGGTAGCCGACGACAAACATGGTGGTCGGTTCCGGGATGAGCTGGTTGAGGCTGCATCGGAGATGGTGTTGGAGCGCTGGAGACCGGATCCATCGCCAACCTGGGTTACCTGCATCCCTTCACGGAATCATCCCGAACTTGTGCCTGATTTCAGCCGTCGTATTGCAGGCCGGCTTGGCTTGCCTTTCCTTCAGGCGGTTAGCAAGGTTCGTGACAACCAACAGCAGAAGTTACAGCAGAATCGATATCACCAATGCCGCAATCTTGACGGTGTGTTCGCCATAGCCGATGGCATTCCCCCCGGCCCAGTGTTGCTGATAGATGACATTGTGGATTCCGCGTGGACGATGACGATAGTTGCCGCACTACTGCGCCAGGCTGGAAGCGGACCGGTCTGGCCCTTAGTGCTGGCGACTACGAGTACCGGAGATTGAGATGAAAATCAGCAAGCAAGCACAGGCGGTTTTGTTGATAACTACTTGGTTCACTAAACCGGCCAAGAATGATCCAAAGCCCCTTACGCCAACGGAATGGGGGCGATTTGCACTATGGCTCAAAGAGGCGGGGATATCGCCCGAGACGCTAATGACCAGCGACCATGCCATGAATTGTTTAAACGGATGGTCGGATCGTACTGTTACGCCAGATCGAATATGCAATTTGTTGGACCGGTCCGCTGCATTGGGATTGGCGCTGGAAAAATGGCAACGTGCTGGATTGTGGGTGATGACCCGATCTGATGAAGACTACCCCTTTCGGCTGAAGAGTCGTTTGAAATACGACGCGCCTCCCGTACTGTTTGGCTGTGGTAACCGACAGTTGCTGGATCGGGGCGGCATCGGGGTGGTTGGCTCGCGTGATGCGGCGGAAGGTGATCTTGACTGCGCGTCCATGCTCGGCCGAGAAATCGCAGTACAAGGCTATTCGGTTGTGTCCGGTGGCGCACGTGGCGCAGATGAAGCTGCGATGATGGGTGCGCTTGAGAAAGAAGGAACCGTCATTGGTGTATTGCCGGCCAATTTGCTGCGTGATGCCACCTCAGCCAAGTATCGCAAGGGGCTAATGGCGAGAAATCTGGTGCTTGTCTCTCCCTTCAACCCGGAAGCCTGGTTTGATGTTGGTAACGCGATGGCGCGCAACAAGTATATCTACTGCCTCTCCGATGCTGCTGTGGTGGTCGCAACCAGCAAGGAAAAGGGCGGAACGTGGAAGGGTGCGACTGAGGACTTGAAGCGAGGATGGGTGCCGCTGTGGGTAAAACACCATCCTGATCGGGATTCAGGGAACGCCGCATTGGTCAATCAAGGTGCGCGCTGGTTGCCATCGGCAGGGATTATTGTTAGTTCCTTGCTTGCGCCTGGAGAACCTCCGAAGACTTCCCCCGCAGAACCTGGTCTGTTCGATAACGATATTCCGGCCAGCACTCCGATTCAGGTGAGAGAGTCGTCACCCCAGCCGGATTACGACATCCCGGTCGTTTCGATCGAATACAAGGGGACGAAAGTGAAACCTATCAGCGCTGAGACGAAACAATTGCCAGTACCCGGTGCGGGTGTGCTGGATTCGCTTACTTTTTACGAATTCTTCCTCCACCAATTCGTGGCGCTAACGTCAGGTGCGCCAGTATCCACGGACACACTGATCGAGAAGATGGGCATTTGCCGGACTCAACTGACTGTCTGGCTCAAGCGAGGCATAGAGGAGGGCAAAATTAAAAAGCTTAAGAATCCTGTTCGATACCAGTCGGCTGACGCGGGTCAGAAAAGCCTGAAGTTTTGAAAAAAAAGACCACGTCGAGCCAAAGAAACAGGTCCTAACTGCATCACCTCCAAATCCTGTATACCGAGACAAACTTGATTTTAGGAATGAATCGAATGCCTCATACCTCTCATACCCACCCGTTGCGGATCGACGATGTCGGTATCCCCGGGATTCCGGGAACGATCGGTATCACGCTCTGCCCCGGGAAGGTCCAGTCGGATGCAGTATCGGGGTCGTGGGAACGGAACTTGGCGATCGACATCCATGTGGTGAAGGCCTGGGGCGCGACCGCCTGGTTGAATCTGCTGACCACCACGGAGATGCTTGACCTGAACGTGGGGGATCTCGAAGCAGCGGTCAAGGGAAGCGGGATACGATATTTCTGTCTCCCGATCGAGGATGTCAACGTCCCGGTCGCGACCTTCGAAAAATCGTGGGAAACTTTAGGAGCGCAACTTCGGGAGGAACTTCTCCGAGGCGGGAAGATCCTGATCCACTGCAAGGGTGGACTGGGGAGGAGCGGGATGATTGCGGCCCGTCTCGTTGTTGAAATGGGCGCGGCAACGCCCGAAGAAGCGATCCGTCGGATCCGTCTTGCCCGTCCCGGGGCCATAGAAACTCGTGCACAGGAGCGGCACATCCTGGCAACGAAGGCCCAACCCCATAAGTAGATAGCCAGATAATCTGTTGTACGGTCGTAGCACCGCTGCCCCTTTCTTCCTGTTTCGCAACACGCCTTAATCAGCAAATATTTCCACAAAAAATGTCTGCCTATGGCGACAGGAACTGTCGCATCGGTTTCGTATCCTCTTCCCATGATGACGAAGGAGATGGTCCCAATCACGATCATTTGCGTTTCATGTCGCGCGGAACAGGAGATCCGGATTCCCCGCGAGCGGGGGATCGCGTCGGGCAGGTACTCCTGGGAATGCTTCGCGTGCCAGGAGAAGCGGTTCGGGGTATTGGGCAGCGGACTGCAAGAGGATCGCAAAGTGGAACGGGCGAGTCGCGGCGGCAACGGACAAACGGAGAACGGACAGGAGGAAGGATGAACACGGAGAATCGCATGACCACGTTGGCGGATCTGGAGATCGGCAACCCGAAGACGGTCCTGAACCTGACGGCGGTGCCTCTCTCGGGGAATCCCGCCTCCGCGCTCGACTACCTGCTGATCGACGCGGCCCTCGAGACGAAGAAGGTGATCGTCGAGGAGGTGAGCGAAGGCGGCTCGGTCCCGGAGCTGCGGATGACCAACTTTGCGGGCAAGTGCGTGCTGATCGTCGACGGCACGGAGTTGGTCGGCGCCAAGCAGAACCGGATCGTCAACGCGTCGTTCCTCATCCCGCCGGAGTCGGTAACGAGGATCCCCGTCTCCTGCGTGGAGCAGGGGCGGTGGGGGTACAAGGGGCGGGAGTTCGGTGCGAGCAAGCACTTCTCGCCGCACAGGATCCGGCGGGACAACGCCGAGTTCCACAAAACCACCCTTCGGCAGAACCGCGGGTACGCCTCCGAGCAGGGGAAGGTCTGGGCGCACGTGGCGGAGATGTCGCACCAGATGGCTGCGCCCACGATGACTGGCGCGATGAATGACGTCCTCGAGCAGCGGGAGGGATCCATCGAGGAGTACCGGAAGGGGATCTCCCTGGACGGGGCCGGGACCGGGGCGGCGTTCTTCGTCAACGGGATCTTCCAGGGGATCGAGCTGTTCGACCGGGAGGCTACGTTCGGGAAGATGTTCCCCAAGCTCCTTTCCGGTGTCGCCGTCGAGGCAATGATGGCGCAGGGGCAAAAGCTTTCCACCCGGCGGGCGAAGACGCCGGAAGAAACGATGAAGTACGTGGCCAGGATCCTGGCCGAGGTGTCGAAGTCGCTCTTCGAGAAGTTCGAGCCGGTGGGCGTGGGCGAGGATTGGCGGTACGACGCGAAGCGGTCCTTCGGGAAGGCGCTTCACTACGAGGCCGACCTGATCCACTTCTCCGCGTTCGGGAAATAATCGGAAGGAAACAAGGAGGGGGTGGGCCGTGAAATCGGCCCACTCCCTGACGAATCGGCAATACAATGGAGCACGATCAATGCGGGGGCGAGCCACTGGCTGATATCCAGCAATTCCTTCTGGTCCCGGACAAAGCATCCGGCAGAAAGGTTCGCCGGGCGCTGGCATCCGATCGCGCCCGCGGCGGAGTCGTTGTCGGAACCTTTGGCGAGCTCGTGGATCACGCGTGCAAAGCCTACCTTCTGAAACCTGTAAAAACGGACTGGGATGCCCGACTGGGCGAGGCCGCCAATAAGCTGCCTGGCACCTTTTGGTCGGGGAGTCTGGAAGCTGATCCGAAAGAAACGCTTGGGGCGATCGGCAGGGAACTCCACAAGCTTCTCTTGGCTCTGGGGCCGGGCAAGGAGATCCAGCCAGCCGGAAAATCCTCGCTCTCCGAGCGGGGGAAGCGGCATCTTGCCGACCTCTCCCGCCTCCACGAAGCGATGGGGAAGGTTCTCGCTGACGACCTCGCCGCGATCCTTGCGCTCCTGCAAGCCGACAAGGCGGATGCGGTACAACTGCTCACCGTTTACCACAAGGATGGATTCCCGTCTCTATCTCCTTGGCAGGAAGCACTTCTCGGGAAGCTCGGCTCCGATGCCCAAGGGCCTCGAGATACGGCACTTGAAACGATTCTTGCCGACTGCCTGTCCCCTGGTCCCGCGGGGAAAGCGAAATCGGCCCTCAGGCACCTCCAGAAAAACTTGTTCCGAACCGGTCCCTTAAAAATTGCGATGGATGATTCCGTCACCTGTCTCGGGGTTCGGGATTCCCTCGAAGCGGCGGAGATTGCGGCGGGGATGATCCAGAAAGCGCTTGATGGAGACGCGCGGCTTGGAACATCGGAGATCGGGTTGCTTCTTCCGGGGGACGGATCTTGCGAAGATGCGGTGCGGGAAGTTTTCTCAAAGGCGGGGCTTCCGCTCTCGGGACTGGAAGGGGCCTCCGGGCTTCGAAACCTCGGCGGCGAAGCGGTGTTCCTCTTCCTTGCCACACGCCGACGGCCTGCCCCGATCATGGGACTGGCCGCCCTTTACTCATCTCCTCTGATGCCTTGGGACGCCGGGACCGGGAACCGCCTCGCGATGCGGATCATGGGCGGAACATTTCGCCCGGAAGGGTCGCCCGAAATGTCCGCCGAAGAGAGGCGGATGATCGACCTGCTGCGGGAAGAGCATATTGCGCCGAAATCCCTGGAGGGAGCGTTGAAGACGTTCGGTTCCCTCCTTACCGGGGCCGGTCCGATGGCCCGGCATGCAGATGCGGCGCGAGCCGCCTTGGAATCTCTCCTGGAAGCGGTCCGGCGGATCAAGGGGAAAGAAGCTTCCTGGGAAGAACTCACCTCCCTCGTTCCCCAGGATCTGGTCCCTTCCGGCGCAAGCCCCGAGCTGACCCGCGAAGGCGTGACGATCTTCCTTGAGGGCGAGGAGCCTTGGCGGACCGTCCGGGTGCTCTTCGTCCTCGGATTTTCTGCGGGTCGGTACCCGAAAGGACCGGATCGCTCGCCGGTCTTCGATTCATCGGACATTGCCGCCCTGAAATCGGATCACGGATACGCTCTTGAAACGCCCGAGGAGGGGATGGCGCGTCGGCGGGATCTATTCCTTCGCCAAATGGTCGCGGTCGGCGAGCGCGTCGTATTCCTTGTCCCTTTGCGGGACGCGATGGGAGAGAAACTCGCTCCATCGGGAACCGCCACCTTCATCTCCCGTCTCTTCAAGGAAATCCAGTCGCCTGAGGATCTTCTGTGGGTCCTGGAGCGGGAGTCGCACCGGTCGAGGGTCAATGGGCTTGCGGAAGCTCGGCCGGCGGATCCTGTTCTCCCAAAGGTGATCGAACTCCGCGATCCGGACCTGAAAATAGACTTGCTGGGGGACGATAGCGGGAAGATCAAGCCGCTTAGCCCTTCCCGCATGGAAACCTTGATGGTCTCCCCCCTTGCATGGTTCCTTGACCGAGAAGGGCTCCTTCCCCTGAGTTGGTCGCCGGAGGAAATGGATCCGAAGACGAAGGGGACGCTTGCCCACAAGGTGTTCGAGAACTTGTTCAATGACAGAGGTCCTCTGCCCTCCGAAGCGAAGATCAGGTCCGAGGCCGGGAGACTTCTTGGGGAGGCGATACGGCATCTCGCGCCGTTCCTCGATGAACCCAAATGGTCGGTCGAGCGGAAAAATCTTCTGAACGATGTCGAAACCGCGGCTCTCCGCTGGAGAGAACTCCTGGTCCATAGCAACGTGAAGATTCTCGGGGTGGAGATCAAACTGACTGGGGAGTTCGAAGGTGTTCCGATCCGCGGGCAGACGGACCTTGTCCTTTCCCTCCCCTCGGGGCGCATCTTCGTGGTCGATTACAAGAAGTCGAAGAGTCGGAAGCGCCAAACGTGCATGGAGAAAGGGTACGACGTCCAGGCCTCTCTCTATCGGGAAATGCTCCGAACCGGCAAAGGGGTCGAAAAGGGCGGGGAGACACTGATCCGAGCGCTCGCAGAGGGCAAGGAGATGGGGCTCCTATACTACATGATGGACGACCAACGGGCGCTGACTGACACATCGGACTGGATCCCGAGGACTATCCCTCGGGTGCGGGAGATGGGATGTGTGATCTCGGCAAACGGGATGGTTCTCGTCCGGGACTTGCTCAGGACCCTGCGGTCCGGGAAGATCCCTCTTAACAAGGAGGACGATGCCGAAACCTTCGATAAGAGAGGGATTACGGCGAAGTACGCATTGGAAGTCAGCCCGTTGGTGACGCTGTTCGCTCACCCTGCGCCGGAAAAAGAGAGTGCGGTATGAAACTCCCGCAGTTGACTGTCATACCCGCGGGGGCGGGGTCCGGGAAGACCCACCGGATCCAGACACAGTTGGCCGACTGGGTGATCAGCGGGCTGGTGGCTCCCGAACGCATCCTTGCGGTGACGTTCACGGACGCCGCGGCGTCGGAGCTGAAGGAACGGATCCGGTTCGAGCTCGTGAAGCGTGATCGGATCGAGGATGCGCTGAAGCTCGAGGAGTCGTACATATCGACGATCCACGGGTTCGGTCTGCGGATCCTCACCGAATTCGCTTTCGAAGGGGGAAAGTCGCCATCCCCGCGCCATCTCAATGACGACGAGCAGAGATTTCTTATCCGAAGGACTTTGGCGAAGACGGGAAAGGCGGACGCCGTCGCGACCAACCTCGGAAAGTTCGGATATCGATTCGATCACGGCAAGAAGACGAGCGCGGAAGATGTATTTCTCGGAAAACTCCTGTCGTTGATCGACCGGCTTCGTTCATTGGGTCGGAAAGGGGAAGACCCCGCGTTGATCACCGGAGCTGTGGACACGCTTCGGCGGATCTACGGGGCGACGGGAAACGCCGATGCACTGAATCGTTCACTCCACGAGGCCGTCAGGCGTCTTCTGAAACGGTTTCCTGAGGACCTTTCTGCCGAGTTCGCGGGGAACGCTTCCGCGAGTGAGGACTTCCGGAAAAACTTCCGAAGTCTCCGGGACGCTGCGGATATCGATGAGGTCGCTTCCGATTGGAGCCTGTGGGAATCTCTGCGGGTGCTGCGCGTCGCGGGTAAAAAAGGGAGTGTCCCACCCGGGTACGAGGACCTCGCGCGTGACGTGATGACGGCCGCCGCCGCTCTTCCTGGCCACCCCGGACCGTTGTCCGAGGCCGAACTACACGTCAAGGCCCTCCTCGGGGCGAGCCACGACTGCCTCGGAACGTACCGGGAGGAGAAGCGAAAGGAGAGCCTCGTCGATTTTTCGGACATGGTGGCGGATGCCCATGAGATCCTCTCGACGAGGCCGGACGTGCTCGAGATTCTCAAGAATCGCGTGGACTGCCTCGTTATCGATGAGTTCCAGGACACCAACCCTCTCCAATTTTCACTCCTGTGGAAGATCCGTGAGGCCGGAGTGCCGGCGCTTATCGTAGGGGATGTGAAGCAATCGATCATGGGGTTCCAGAATGCGGACCCCCGCCTTTTCGAACAACTTGAGAAGCAGAGCCCGGAGGCGCGTGATCCGCTGACAGGCAACTGGAGAGCCTCGGCACCCTTGTTGGAGTGGGTCAACGCGGTGGGCGAAGGCCTGTTCGGGGGTGCGTACACGCGATTGACGCCGAAGGCGGATTTCAAGAGCACACTGGACGCGATCGAGGTCGTCGATGCCCCGAATTTCATCAGGGAGAACCTGGCGCGGGCCTCTTGGACCGCTATGAGGATCAAGTCGCTTCTCGAAGATGAGAAGAGCAGCACTTGGGACAAAATCGAGAAATCGTCACGCTCCCTGCGAGGAGGAGATGTCGCGGTTCTTTGCCCAACGCATGAATTGGTGGAAACGTATGCGAAGGCCCTCGGTGCGCTTGGGATTCGGACGCGGATCGAGCAGGAAGGGTGGTGCGGGTCTGCCGAGGTCCAGGTCCTCTGTCACGCCCTCGAATACATTGCGGATGCGGATGACCGCCACGCCGCGCTCTTTCTGGCGGTGACGGAACTCGGGAGCCAAAATCTCGAGTCCGCACTCGGTTCGCTCAAGCGAGGCGAGCCACTGAAGGACCCATTGCTGGAGTTGTTGGATCCGCTGAGAGCGGGTGCTGCGGAGAAGACCGTCGAGACCCTGGTGTCCGAGGTGATCGCGGCGCTCGATCTCTACGGGAGGGCGTCCCTTTGGCCCGATGCCGCCCAGGCGCGTGTGAACATCCGCCGGTTCCAGGCGGAGGCTCGGGAATTCCGGGAGGTGAACCGGCAGATCCTCCTTGCGGGCGGCTACTACGGTACCGGGGTCAAGACGTTCCTGTCTTGGCTTGCAGCCAGAGTGAAGGATGACGATGCACAGCCGGAGCCGCGGGTGGTAGATGAAGATGCCGTGACCATCTCAACCTGGCACAGTGCCAAGGGTCTCGAATGGCCCGTGGTTGCGGTCTGCGGGATGCACAGTAAAATCGAGCCTCGCCTTCCCAGCGTGGCCGTCACCTACGACGATTTCGATGACCTCGGAAACATACTCCGGAAGGCACGCATTGAGATCGTCCCGGGTTTCGCGGCAAAGGAAACGACCGCCGCGTTCCAGACACAACTGCAACCCGCGCTGGAAGAGGAAGCGAGGCGGCTTCTCTATGTGGCCGTGACCCGTGCACGGGAGAAGCTAATCTTGGAGTGGCCGAGCCATCTTGCGGGAAAGGACAAGACCACCCGATGGTCTCTGCTCGTCGAATCGGCAAGGATGGCGCTGGATAAAGATAAAGCCGAGGTGCGGGTGGACGGGAAGGCGTTCGCGTGTGTCGTTACCACGGCGGGAAAGGACATTGCCCCCGAGTTGGTTGGATCCAAAGAGTCGGCGGCGCCCCCGCTTTCAACGATAGGGCGGCGAGCGATCGAGTATCGGTCCCTGCCGGTTGGGTTGACGCCGGAAAGTATCGCTCCGTCCTCCCTGCGCGCCGAACCCTCTGCGATCGCGGTCGTTGGATTGCTTCAGGAGGAGTGCGGTTCTCCGCCCGATATCGGGATCGAGGCCGTGGGCGCTGAACGGGGTCTGTTGTTGCACCGGTGTTTCGAAACCCTCGGTGGACGGGCTGGTCGCACGGATCTCCTGGTTCGAGCAACGGGGATTACATTCGGGGCGAAGGCACTTGAAGGAATCAGTGCCGGTGTGGATTCATTCGACAGGTGGGTGCATGGGCGATTCAACCCGGTCAGGATTCAGCGGGAACTCCCGCTTCTCGGGTGCGACGAGAAGGGGAGCGTAGTCTCCGGCGTCCTGGATGTCCTTGTGGAGACCCCCCAGGGCTTCTGGATCCTGGATCATAAGTCGGACGTTACCAATGACAGGGTAGAAAGCTTCGGGGTATATTTGCCACAGTTGCGTTGCTATGCGAACCTGGTCCGAAAGGCGTTTCCCGGCAAGTCGGTACTGGGCGTCGGGATCCACTGGATCTCCTATGGGATGGTCAACCTGCTTCCGGAGGAGGGGTCGGCATGAGCGGTAAGGCGCAGCCGGGGAAGATCCGTAAGAAGCCGGCCTCGATGAACAAGCCCGCCATGATGGACTGGGCGCTGCGGCTGCTCCGGCTGCTCAACGAGCGCAAGGTGCTCAATTCCCGAATTGTGGCGGAGGAGTTCGACGTCAACATCCGCACTGCGCAGCGGTACCTCCTGTACCTCTCCGATCTGCCGTGCGTGGTGGTCGACGAGGAAAAGCACACCTACACGCTCACCTCGGACTATGTCATCACCGACAAGATTCTGAACACCTCCGAGATGTCCCTGGTGTGCGCCCTGATCGACTACGCGACCCACATCTTCGGCAAGGAGCATTCGAAGTTCCTGGCGGGTCTGAAAAACCGGATCTTCCGGATGCCCGACGTCTACCAGATCGTCAAGGACGACGCGATCGACATGGAGAAGGTGGCGGCCGTCCAGCTGGCGCTGGAGAGGAACATCAAGGCCCGGGAAGTGATCTCCTTCCTATATCGGCGGTCCGGGAAGCGGTACACGGTGGAACCGTGCAAGATCCTCTATCACGGTGGTTTCTGGTACCTGGTGGCGATGCACGACGGGATCGTGAAGAAGTTCCTCCTCGACTCCATCAAAGGGGTCCGCGCCACGGGGCGGGCCTGCGGGGAGCTTCCGGAGTCCGTCCGGAAGACGTTGTCGGAAGCGCAGAGCATCTGGTTCCAGGACAAGGCGCCGGATCGGGTGACGGTCGAGTTCGACGCGGAGGTAGCCCACTACTTCGAGCGGAAGAGTATTTTCCCCCGCCAGGAGATCGTGCGGAAGGAGAAGGACGGGAAGATCGTCGTCACCTTCGACGTCCACAACGACATGGATTTCCGTGAGCACATCGCCCGGTGGATGCCGTTTTTCAAGGTATTGTCCCCTGATAAATACAGGGTGTTTATTACGGAGGTTTCGAGCAAACTCCTTCAAAACAATAAGTAAATAATTCCAAATATTTTGCCGATAAAGATATTGCATTCCAAACTTCCGAGAGGAAGAACGTTTGCCGGGGACTCAGAGGAGAGTGGTAATGCAATCCCGCGTGGATGGTGACACCGAATAATGGGTTACAAGTTCAAGCCTTGTCCATCCTGTCATTGGTTGAATATTGAGAGCGCCGGGGAATGTTTTAAATGTCGTGTTCCATTCGGACAAGATGGTCCACCTTCCGCGTCTTCCTTGCTGACCCCGCTGATCTCGAGCGCGGATTCCAAGCGCGACATAAGAGCGGGCAATGTGCTGTCTGTACCGCGTACGCTCATTGATCCCGGCGTATTCTCCCTGTGCACATACGACAACGAAATCGGCCAGATCTTTGCGCTCGTCAGGCATTCACCGTTTGTACAGGAAAACGCCCTCTACTGCGATCGGGCGGGAGCGACCACCCTGTTTTTCGACGAAGCGTGTGACGAGGTGAACGCTTTTGCCACTGACGCCCCTTTCCCGGATGTCCCGGAGACCCCCCCTTTTGTCGTTGTCGATGGAGGGCTCTGCAACGCCAGCAAGTTTGTTGCTCTCGCATTGGCGGCGAGCATCGAGCATAAGAACCGGAATCACCTGTTGCAGTGCATCCAGTGGTTCGGGGCCAAGACACGAGAGAATGGTTGCTTCATGGCGATCGACGCCGAACAGGGATACAAGGATCTGAGGCTCGAATTCCTCCTGACGGAGGAGGTGCAGCGGAAGGCGAGATCCTATTTCGCCGCCATGATACTGCACGTATCCGCACACGAACTTGGCCACATCTGCCTCGGACACACCCTTGGACGAGCGGTCAACCTCGAGGTCTCGAGAAACCAGGAAAGGGAGGCAGACTCGTTCGCTTCCTCCGTCCTGAGCACAACCCCCTATAGCGACTACAACTGCCATGGAGCGTCCGTCTTATGGATGGTTTGGACCTGGTTGGAGGAGGGGAACTTCCCTTTCCTGCAAGAGGCGACAACCCATCCTCTCTCGCGGGAGCGGTTAATCCGCCTGATTTCCGATAACGCCTCGCAGTTGGCTGCCACCGGGATCACAGTGAACAATATCGATGAATATCTGCCAAAAAAAGCTTAGGGCGAGGAGGATCTTATGGTCTTTGGTATCGGTTTGATCGAGTGTGGTAGCTGCGGGAAGAAGAATCCTAAAGACAACACGTTTTGCTCGGGATGTGGGGCAAGTCTCAATCCCACATGCCCAAAATGCAAGGCTCCCTTGGAAAGCGGAAATCGATTCTGCTCAGCGTGTGGGGCCCCTATCGGAGAAGCCGATACCAGCGGGGAGACGGTCAATTGGCAGCGCGAGCCGGGCGATTTTGCGATAAAGATTGACCTGGTAAAAGATGATCGCCGGCAATATGGGGGAATCATTGTCCCTCACGGCACAAAGGCGGTGATCGTTGAGGACGGAAAGATCGTCGAGCAGTTGGTCGAAGGGAAGTACATAGTGCCGGCGATTGAAACCGCCGCCCCGGGTGTGGGGGGAAGCGACGGCGGCCTCCGAAAACTTTTTAGATTCTGGAAAGAAAAAGAGAAAAATCCATCGCTGACATACCCGGACGTTTCGGTGTTCTTTATGGATGCCGGCGAGGTCCCTCTGGAGTATTTAATCAAGGCTAGAACCTCCGATCCATTATCAGTGAACGTTGACGTGGAAGCCCGTGTTTCTTTGGCGTCCCCCCTGCGCTTTATCGCGAATAAGTTGAAAGGGAATCTTGCCTATACGGAAGGGGACGTAAAGAAAGATCTCGAGGCAGTTATCCAAAGGGGCATGGAACAGGAAATCGCGAAATTCCGTTATGACGAACTTCGGAGCAAAGTGGACGACATCGCCATCTCCATTCAGGGTGAAGCGAACAAAGGGGTCGAGCGAGACGGTTATTCCATAGCGGCGCTTTCTTTACGCATCCGCCAAGAGGGGAAAGATGCGGCGGATGAGATCAAGTCCGATACCGCTGGGATGCAGGAAGTTGGTAAGGCCGCCTTGGAACAGGGTCGAGTTCAAGTCGATTTGCTCAAGGAAAAAACAAAGCTTGATAACGAGGCAGAGGATCTTGGGGTTGAACATACTCTTGGCCAGAGAAAACGAGAAGATCGCCTCTCGGATGATGAACGCGAGAGGAAAAAGAAATTAGCGGATGCCGACCACACGGATTCGATGGAGGGAACGGCCAGAAAACGGGAACTGGAGCGCCTGGCCCGCGAGCATAAGAAGGAAGACCTGTTGGATGATATGGGCACTGAACGTGAGGTCAGAAAACACGGTCGCAGCGAGGACCTCGAGGACGTTAAACATGAAGTGACGGTTGGGGACGAGCGGTTTGCAGCAGAACAAAGGCGGAAAGCCCAGGAACTTGAACTGCAGCAGAAGACAAGGGAACAGAAACGCAAATCGCAGGTTGAGAGACTTGCAGACTTAATGAAGTTGAAGAAGGAAAGAGAAGATATTAGGCAAGGTACCGCTGATGCCGAACATAAGCGGAAAATGGACGAGGCAATTAATGTACAGCTCAAGGCGAAAGAAATGGAATACGAAGCAATCCTTAAAGGGAAAAAAATAGAGGCGGAGACAGCTGTTGAAATAAAGAAGGCTGACGTAGATATAGCGAAGGTGGACGCCGATGGAAACCGGAGACTCGCCGAATTGCAGGAGGCATTGAGAAAGGAACAAAAAGAGGACAGTAAGGAAGCGCTAAAAGAAATGATCGCTGCTCTGTTGAAAAGTCAGGAAATTGGCGCAGGGGGCGCAGAACGACGAGTAAAAGAGATCAAGGAGATAACTCAAGAACAAAGGAAACAGAACGCTGACCTTGCTATCGCGAAAGCAAAATCGGTGAATACTGCAACAGGCAAGGATGGCCCTAAAATCCAGTGCCCTCACCCCGATTGCGGGGCAGAGTTGGACAAGGGAAGCAAGTTCTGCGGTAAATGCGGCAAGGCGCTTTCGGCATAGGAGTTTTGTTGGGAAAGAGATACGGTTACCTTTGATATTATGACAATTTTAGTTTGTTGGAGAGACGAATTACGCGAGGGGTATCCGGTATGCCGATTTGTCCAAATTGCAAGAATTCATTGGATGTGGGGGCAAATATTTGTAACCGTTGCCAGGCAGAGTTTGTTTTTTGCCAGACCCAGAGCTGCCCTCTGTATGGTGACCCTCAATTAACAAAAAATAAACCATGTCAAGGTTGCGGGACACCGTTGATGGCCGGGAGAGCGCGTTACGTTGCTCCTACTCCGACTACGCCACCAACATCACCACCCCAGTCTGGAATTCAAGGTTCTCAACCGCCACGGCCAGCGATAAACGCGGAGCAGAGCATTCTCGAAGGCAACACGATAGACCAAAGCATTAAGTATGTAACACAGCATTACGGTGCGGCGGAAACCTTGGTTGATTGTCGCCGGTGTGGGAGGAAAACACCTGAAAGCAAAACTTTTCGCTGTAAATATTGCAATCGTACTAACTTCTGTGAGGATTGTCGCGAGGTCGGTCCCAATGGGGTTTCTTTTGGACCGTGGTGCGGTGTAGATAAGTGTTGGGAACCCAAGTACGCTCCTCCGCAAGGTCCACCTCCGACGGGGTACCCTCAATATCCAGTGGGGTATCCATCTCCTTACTCAAACCAGCCACCGTGGCCACCGGGCAATGTGCCTCCCGTCCCGCAGGGGTACGGCCCGCAAAACCCACCTCCGCCTGGATACCCGCAACATCCCGGAGGGTACTATCCACATCCTTATCCAAATCAGCCACCGTGTCCGCCGGGTAATGTGCCGCCCGCACTGCCAGGGTATGGCCCGCAGAACCAACCGCCGGCCGGATATCCGCAATATCCCGGAGAACAGCAATCTCCCCATACATACCGACAGCCACATCCCGGCACGGGGTCTCCGGAGATTTCACAAACAGGATCCACAAAAAGCGAAGAAGGTATCTTCAATGATGAATTTTTTGGTTTTTTATTATCAAAGAAAAATAAATTGAATGACATCCATGGTGGTAAAACTAAGTTGAATGGATACCAGCATATATATTCAGTACAACCTCTTGGAATGAAAGGTTTATACTATACTTTTAGAGTAAACAAAGATTGTGGTGCGGTGTATCTCGAAATAATTCCAAAAAATGAATCCGAATCCAATAAATTATATGATTATTTATGTACACATAAAGCAGATATATTAAATAAATTTGGAGTAAAAGGATTGGATATTTTACCTCCAAAGGGAGCAAAATCAGCGATTTATATAAAATGTAAAGAATCTTGCATAGGAAATTATAAGGATCGTTCTCAATGGGAGAGAATGACAGAAGAAATGATAAAGGATATGAGAAACCTGGAGGATTCTACTATTCCTTGGCTACAGAGATATTTCCATGGAGAACTATAATCCATTCGCAATAGGAGGTAGGTATGAAATGTCATAGATGTAATACTGCGATAGGAAAGTTGCAGGAATTATATGCAGGTTATTTTTCAAATAAAATAAATATATGTAAGGACATGAAATCTAATAACCCGGAAATATTTCATTGTGTTCATCATAAAACATGTGGATATATTTTTGAAAAAGAAGCATTTTTGACTCCATTTATCGGTGGATGCAATGGCGATAAATGTGACGGTACCGTTATGGTAGTTGGCGAAGCCCCTAGCGGTGTAAATAACTCAGGATTATTGATAGGCGGAATGTTTGATAATGTTGGTAAAGAGAATAACTCTTTTAGCGTTAGCAAAAGCCCCGTTCATTGGATAAGAGATTTTGTAAAATTTAGATACAATGTTACCCCATTTTTTAGTGATGCAATAAAGTGTGGAGTTAATAGACAAGAAAATGAAAAAGAGGTATTACTTAAGAAACGCAGTGATAATTGCCTCAAGGAATTTCTTTCAAAAGAAATAGAAATATTAAATCCAAAGATAATTTTATGTATGGGTGGAATGGCTTTTGATTTTACTAAAAAAGCAATTAAGAATTATTGTGTTTCTGGCAATGAATATAATTTAGTTAATTTATGGCATTATAGTTATAGGTGGATGAAAGCTGATAAGCGTAATTATATAGGATTCAGTAATGTTTGGATGGACCAAATTAACAATAAATCTATTTCTGTAAAATCAAGGGAATATGTATAATATTTAATAAGGGTGTAAATAATTATATAATAGGGTAAATAATAATTATAGGAGGGGAATCGGATTTCTACATTGGCTTATGTCAATATCTAGGGTTTGCATTCTGAAAATCAGATATTGTTACTATTATAAACTCCATTTAGGCGCTTCACATCATCAGCCACCGCCTCCCTCAATTCCTTGGGCGCGATCACTTCCGCTTCGGCGCCGTAGCCCAGAACCCAACGTTTGACTTCCCAAGATCCGGTTGCGGTCATTTCGAACAGGATCGATCCGTCGGGGAACTCTGTTATTTTCTGCGTCGGGTGCCAGTTGCGCTCACGGATGAATATGGCTTCCCTCGCGGAGAAACGGATGCGCGCGTGGAACGGTTTCCCTTTCGTAATATCGAAAGGCGAGCTCAGATAATCTTCCGCGACGAAATCCTTGGGGGGATGGAAGGCACGTTCAGTGATTTCGACATTCTGGATCCGATCCACGGCGAGCGTACGGATGTCGCCGGTCTTCGGGTACCGGTAGATCAGATATAAACCTCCATCGCACTCGAAAAAGTGAAGGGGATCCGCGTCGAACACGCTGGTTTTCTCTGCCGGCTGGAATCTATGGTAGGTGACGCGAACGCCCCAATCGTCGAGCGCTGCTTTCTTCAACCGGTCGAGCACCGTCGTCTTGTTGTTGTAATTCTTTGTGGCCGATAGGGGAGGGAGGAATAACCGTTGAATACGCTCTAGTCGCCTTACCGCTTTCCCGGGGAAGAGTTCATCCAGTTTGTCGAACGCGGTCTTGATCTCCTGCCCGATCGTCAGGCCCCGGACCAGCCGGTCGTTCCCACGGATCGAATACAGGGATACAAGTTCGCTTTCGGACAACTTCAGCAGCGGCAGACTGATACGTCGGTTGAAATCTTTCTTGTATCCGTCCTCCACGGTTAAGCGCCGTTTCCCCTCATTATCCAGATACGTACGGATGGGAACGCCGACGGATTCCAGCGTCTTTGGAACCCGGTACGCGGAACGCTTGTCGACACCCAGCGATTCCGCAATCTCGTCGATCGTAACTCCTTCCGGCTGGCACACCAGGGCCACGGCCTTCAGGAACTTCCGGATTGCTTTTGCCCGCATGGTCTTCTCCCTGAAATAATAATCGACCAGTGTGACCAGAAATGTCACACCCATGGTGGATGATCATAATTGGGAAGCAACAGCAAAGCAACTCTGGGAGACAGGAGGTCAACAACAGGAACCGGACAAGAAGGAGGCAAGGATGGGGAAAAGAGAGGACGAGAACGAAGGGATTCTGAGGGACCGCGGGATCATCCTCCTCACGGGGGGGATCGACGTTGAGATGGCCGCGCGGATCTACGGCGAGATCATCGCCTACAACACGGAGGGGAAGGTAGAGCGGATCCAGATGATCGTCAACTCCCTGGGAGGTGAGGTCAGCGCCGGGTTCTCGATCATCGACATGATGGAGTCGTCACGGATCCCGGTACACACCTTCGGGACCGGAGAGATCGCCTCGATGGGCCTGATGGTGTTCATGGCCGGCGCTCGCGGGAAGCGGATGATCACCCCGCGGACCTCGATCCTGTCGCACCGGTTCTCCGACCGCATCGGAGGGAACCACAGCCAGATGCTGGCCTGTCGGAAGGAGCAGGACATGGTGCACGAACGGATCGTGAACCACTACCTCCAGTGCACATCGGTCATGACCCGGGAGGAACTGGAAAGCACCCTCCTCCTGCCGGTGGATACCTGGCTGTCCCCGGAAGAGGCGCTCCTGTACGGGGTCGCGGACGTCGTTCAACCGTTGAACATCCTGTAGAGGAATCGTCCGGCAGGCAGGCACCTGCCTGCCGGACATCTACCTCCGGCGGGAAGAGGTGCAAGAAGAGCCGACCGGGTGGGCGAAAGAGCTGGCCGGGGATATTTGGACAACCGGATAAGTGATGAACTGCTTTAATCTGGAGGGGGAATCCCCGGGAGGAGCAGGGAAATGGCGAAGGGAAGTACAAAACGTCGGCATATGTTAATATGTGCCGACGATATGCTCTATATCTTGAGGTTGCCAATGGGCGCGTCGAAAACTGCAAACGCTCTGAAGATCGCTAGTAAGATCGGTATCCTAC
>Ga0172367_10001327_pt1 | contig 36309 bp, 48 predicted proteins | sample Lak10m_FD_114542 | JGI IMG/M metagenome (GOLD analysis project Ga0172367, IMG submission 114542) | Freshwater microbial communities from Kabuno Bay, South-Kivu, Congo - kab_022012_10m | ecosystem: Environmental > Aquatic > Freshwater > Lake | place: Democratic Republic of the Congo: South-Kivu... | reverse complement strand
CTTGTAATAACGGATCCGTTATCATTTGGTAATCAAGCACAAATTGATCAGGTAGAACAAGGAAAGATTCGTGTTAACACAATGGGAGTTACTATACCACCTGATGATTTTGTAAAAGAGGGTGATCTTGATGAAGATATTCCAGTTACACAAGGCCCAACTCAAAAACAACGAGCAGCAGCAATATCCAAGACACAACCTAAATTGGGAAGTGGATACTTTGGTAAAGTTTATGACCAACCAGAGAGTGAGTTAGGCATAGGTACAGCAAAGAAAATATCTAGATTTGACCAAGATAAACCATCATTAGACGGTTATTACGCATATATTAATAGGTTAATGTCATTAAAGGATCAGAACGATAATCCTTATCTACCACAAGTTTACAATGCCAATATAGTAAAGCCTAAAAGAGCTGCTCCATATTTTGAATTGGACATGGAAAAGTTAAGTAAATGGCAAGACCTTGAAGAAGATGAATTGCTTATGATTTTTAGTAAAGCATTAGATGTTCAACTTGATAGTATAGAAGAATTTAGACAGTTGGTTGGAAGAAAAGGTGTACCTTATAAAGAAATTATTATAGATGAATTATTCCGTTATATAATAAAAACTATTAGTGATCCTAATTACACAGATATTAAAGGTAATAGTATTAAAGATCCGCAATTGATAGAAGCAATCAATATTATAAGGTATCTTAAAAAAACTGGTTATGGAGAAGATTTACATAGTGGTAATGTTATGGTGCGTAGAACGAAATATGGACCACAACTTGTATTAACTGATCCGTTATCCTTTGGAAATCAAGGAAAAATCAATCAGGTAGGGCAAGGAAAGATTCGTGTTAATACGATTGGCGTAACAGTTCCACCTGACTATTTTGTATATGTTTACGATAAGTTTAATAATAATGCTGTAGAAATTCAAAAAATGTATGGCAGTTACGATGAAATTAAAAAAGAAGTTCGTCAAAAATATGATCCATATTGGTATGATGTAGAAATTATAGCTAATGATAGAAAATTAGATAATCCAGCACAACCACCAAAGCCAAGAAAAGTTCCTACAGGTGCTGAACAGATTCCAGCAACTACAACCCGAGAAAAAGAAGCTAGAAATAAACAGCACAGTCCTAAAAAGTATGTTGTATATGACCAACCAAAGAATGCTCCTCCATGGCAAACTAAAAAGATGATTGGAAGTGTTGTAGCAAGTAGTGAAAATGAGGCACTACGATTAGCTAGACAAAAGTTTCAAAATGTAGCTCCTCATAAAATTAGCGTAATGATTGATTTATTGCCAAGTGATTCTGGCAATAAATTAGTTGAATCTAATATTAGCAGTAGTAATGATTATGGTAGTATTGAGGGATATGTTGTTGACACAACGAAACCTAATTTAGCAAACTATTTAAGTAGCCAAAAGGCAGACCAAAAACTAGCACAACTATTAAGTAAAAAATTTAGTAGAATAGCTATACTTAAAAACTTTTATGTTAACGAGGAACATCGTAGTAAGGGTATAGGAAGAGAAATTTTTGATAAAGCAATTGATGACGCTTATGAAGATGGGGCTGAAGCAATTTTGTTAATAAGTGATACTAGTGAACAAAACAAATTTGATTTAACCAATTGGTATAAAAATTACGGATTTGAAACAATAGGTATGGCTAGTGGTTATCCAGTTATGTTATTACATGAAACACTAAATGAAGAAGATGAATACAGTAAAGAAGGTAGAGAAATTGATCAAAAACTTAGGCAGGCTGGGTATAAAAAAATAGGGGCAGGGGTCGATGCGGCAGTTTATGTAAGAGATCAAGGATCAGTTATAAAAATTATCATGCCTGATCTAGAAGATATGAAAGATTTAAATAAAGATTTTTATAACGCAGAAAAAACTTTTATTAAATTCTACAACTTTGTAAAACAAAATAAAGGCAATATATTCTTACCTAAATTTATTCCAATACAAGGCAAAGACTATGCTAGATTTAAGATTGGAGATAGAACATTTTTACAAATTAGTATGGAGCAACTTTATCCATATAAGAAAAATACTTTAGAAGAAGCTATCATTTGGGCATTTAGTGAGTTTGCTGCTAGTAAAACGCCATGGTCGGAAGTTGAGGATCATATGGGTGATCCAGAGACTTATGATTATTTCGGTAATGATCCTATAGTACTATATTATAAGGCAAAAAATAATGCTCCTAAGAAATTTGCTAAAGCTTGGCAAACTTTAGCGATGACTGATAAAAACAAATTAAAATATTATCAACAACTTTATCAAACAATGGTAGGATTGTATGAGTATGGCTTAGCAAACAACATGGGTTGGGACTTACATACTGAAAATGTAATGCGTAGAAAAGATGGCACATTAGTTATAACGGATCCATTCTGGGGCTTAATCAATAATAAGTTAAATGAAATTAAAGCTATGGAGGATTATGATCCAAACGGTCCACCTCCAAATCCTGAATTTAAAAAACCATTAAAGCAAGGTGTTGCGGAAGGGGCAACAGTTACAAGAATTGATAGTAAACCTATTACAGATTTTGCTTCTAATCTTAAAACATATAGACATACAGATGATTGGAGTCAAAGTGGTTTAGATACAGACGATGATAGTTATTGGAAGAATAAAAATCTTAAAACTAAAACTACTAAAGGGTTATTTGCTGGTGATCCTCGTAGAACAGCACTGTATGCCACAGGTAATGCTCATGAAACACGCTATGTAGAATTTACACAAAACGGTGAACCAATTGTTTATTTTGACAGAAAAGATATACCAGCAATGCGTAATCGTAAAACTTACCTCACTGTATTTAATGCCGCAAATTTTAGAAAATTGCCAACAGGCGAATGGTTTAGTGAAAATCCTGGTAATTTTATTAAGCAAATTCCCATTGGTGATCCATTCAAATATATCGCTGATCAAGGGTGGACAGTTCGGGTAACTGATGATATAAACAAAGTATTCAAACAAGTAAAGAAATTGCACCAAGCAGGTAAAATTGCTCAATACGGTGCGGAAGGTATGAACGAAAACAAGCAAGGTGTGGCGGAAGGCTTGGACGCAGAAGCATACAAAGAAAAGTTATTAGCAACTCTGCCGCAAATGATGCGATTCTACGAAAAGAATGTTCAAGGATGGAAGCCCAGCAAAGATGAAATGTTGGCTGCTATTGAAACAGGTTATACCGTAATGAAACACACTGGCGATGTTAAACAAGCAGGCAGGGCAATGATGGACGAGTTAAACACTCTACACCGAATGAGCCAAGGTCAGCAAGGTGTGGCGGAAGGTGTAATGAGTGATTTAGACCAAGATCGGCAAGATACCAACTGGGACGCCATTGTGGGTTATGTTATCAATGGGATAAACGAGAAGCAAGATGTAGATGATATGGTGTTGGCCCTATATAAGTGGGGCGGCAAAGAATTTCTTGATGTTGACCAAGAACTTGAAAATCGTGGCTTCAGAGATTTAGCGGACTTAGTTAACCATATCAAACAACATAATGATAAATATGTTCCACCAACAGATTTTGGTCTTGATGACTTGGGTAATAATATGAAGGAAAGTTCAGGATATATTCCTAGCAAAAAACAAGCAAACGATCCACGCTATAAAACAGCATTAACAGTTGACATAAAGCCCGATAGCATACAAAAAAACGCTAAAGCTTTTGGCTTTAAAACTAATAGAGCAGGAATTCCCCCACTACTTAAGCCTTGACTATAATACTTTAGTATAAGCCTAAGAGTAAAAAACAACAATTCTATCCAGTAATTTTACTTGACAATAAATGGGCATGGATATATAATGTTCATATTGAAAGTTAATTGACGGGGATAGCAATGAAAGTTGGTGATATTGTTAAGTCTTTAGATTTCCCAGGTGTACAAAATTGCTACATGATTGGAAAAGTCACAGGGATACATTTCGACGGAACTTTTAGGGCCAAATTTATCAAGCGTGTTTGGCTAGGTAATGAGGATCGTAAGTTTACTACAGACTATTTTACTGCTCCTACCCAAGGAAATCACTTCTTAGACAATGATACCGATCCTAGGGTAATTGTCGTAGGTTGACAATAAATGGGTTTGGTGATATACTAACGGTATACTGAAATTTAGGAGATTGTAATGCGTACAAAGCGATTGATTACTGGTCTTGACAATAGCCAAAAAATCCGTGTTATTGTTAATGGTGTTGGTTTCTATACTACGGTTCGTGGTGCTTTTGATATGTGTTTTCATAGCCAAAGGATCGCGGTTACTTCAGCACTAACCTCATTAGGGTTCAATCAGTTACTACCAGTAGACCGTCGTCCAAGTGGTTTTGGTACTCGCATGTCAGTATATGACCATGATAGTAAGCGGGTCGAAATTGATGTTCAGGTAGATTTGGTCTAATTATGACAAATAGTCTATATGTTTTGGCAGAGCGGGTAGTCCGTGATGGGAAAGTAGCAGTATTATACAGCCCAGGATTTGGAGCTGGTTGGTCTACTTGGGCTGACCCTGAATTAGCACAAAAATTAATTTTTGACCCTGAAATAGTTGCGTGGGTTGAAAATGGGAAAGAAGGGGAGTACCCTGATTTGGAAACCAAATATGGGGTACTTATGGATGGTTTCCATGATGGTGGGTCAATAGATTTGAACATATGCTGGGTACCAATTGGAACTAAGTTTCGCATACATGAGTATGACGGGTCCGAATCAGTAATCTTGGAAAATGAAGAAAATTGGATAATGGCATAGGTTGACAATAAATGGGTAAGGCTATATAATATGGGTATAGTGTGAAAACAGAGAGACAGACAAGCAAGAAAAGATTTTTTGTTAGGGATTTTAAGTTCAGGTAGTTTAGTCTTTTTGGTGACCCTTTTCAAAGCAATCTAAGACACTTGACAATAAATGGTCAAGGTGTTATAATAACGGTATAGTCTGAAACAACGGAGATACAAATGTCTAAGTTACTTATCACTACACAAGTTTACGAAAACTACGGGTCTGCTGAAAAACCCTACTGGAAAGCCAAAGGAGGCGAAGATTATGTGGTACCAAACTTTACCGATTTCAACACAGTCACGGAGGTCGTCCTTAGTCTCCGCGACCAAATCGAGTCCGACACCGATTATCTCCGTGAGTCCATCATATGCTGGAACGTGGTTGAGGACAGCTACCTCACACAATTTGAGCGTAGCCAACTACAGTACGAGGGTCATATCACATACCCCGCAAAAGAATTGGTTCTAGCCTAAGGAGCTAATTATGTTTGTCGTTTATCACAAAGCAAGCACACAAATTGTCAAGACCTTTGAATTAAGAAGTTCGGCTAAGCGTAGTGCTACATGTATGAATCGTAAAGCAGGTGATGTATACTATACATTTGCTGATATGGAGACATATGAGCGCCGTGTGGTCACTCGCAAAACAGTTAAGAATTTGATGACTGGTGTAGAAGTTGAAATTGATAGTAACACCCCATGGTGTTTGAATCCAAGTAGTGAAGCATATTGGTCAATGTGATATTTGACAATAAATCAGTGTTTTTGCTATACTAGCTTTTCTTAAATATTCAATAGGAGTTAATATGACTAAAGTTTCTGATAATCACACTGTTACTAGTGTGCAGGCACGCAGAGCATTGCTTAAAGCGTTTGATGCGAAGCGTCCAGTTTTCTTGTGGGGCCCTCCCGGTATCGGTAAGTCTGAAGTAGTTAGTGAAGTAACTGAGGAACTCGGTGGCTTTATGATTGATTTGCGTATGGCTCAAATGGAACCTACTGACATTCGTGGTATTCCCTTCTTCAATCGTGACCTAAACAAAATGGATTGGGCTCCTCCGATTGATTTGCCTGATCAGGAACTTGCTAGTCAATATCCAATTATTGTTCTTTTCCTTGATGAAATGAACAGTGCTCCTCCCGCAGTTCAAGCTGCAGGTTATCAACTTGTATTGAATCGCCGTATTGGTAAATATATTCTGCCCGACAATGTTGTTATTGTTGCTGCTGGTAATCGTGATAGTGACAAAGGTGTTACTTATCGTATGCCAATGCCCTTAGCTAATCGTTTCGTTCATATTGAAATGCGTCCCGATTTCTCTAGTTGGCAAAACTGGGCAGTAGGCAAAGGCATTCATAAGGATGTAGTTGGTTACTTGTCATTCAGTAAACAGGATCTATACGATTTTGATAGTAAGAGTTCTAGCCGCGCTTTTGCTACTCCCCGTAGTTGGGTTTTTGTTAGCGATTTGCTTAAAGATGAGGATGATGATAATGATACATTGTTTAGTCTTGTAGCAGGTTCAGTTGGTGATGGTCTTGCTACTAAGTTTATGGCTCATCGTAAAGTAGCAGGTCGTATGCCCGAGCCCAGTGATATTCTCAGTGGTAAGGTTAAGGATCTACAAGTCAAAGAAATTTCTGCTATGTATTCATTGACCATCAGTATGTGTTACGAATTGCGTGATGCTATTGATAACAAGAAAGCAGATAACAAAAAGTTCCATGAAATGGCTAATAACTTTTTCAACTATATCATGGCAAACTTTGAGACTGAATTGGTTGTTATGGGTGCTAAGATTGCCCTTAAGACTTACAAGCTTCCGATTGAACCCAGCCAACTTAAAAACTTTGATGAGTTCCACAAGAAGTATGGTAAATACATTGTAGAGGCAGGTAACTAAAATGGCAGGTAACGGTAAAAAATATTTTTACAGCCTTGGTCAAAGTGCCCGTAGTAGGGGCTGGACCAAGGATCAAGGAATGAATGTGTTTTGTATTCCAACAGATGGGTATGCTCACATTTATTTTGATTTGGGGTTTAGGGGGCTTAGTCTAGTATGATTAAAGTAACTTTTGCTCAAAGTAGCTTTGATAATTTTGAAGGCACCCAAGAAGAATTGGATCAAGTAATTAAGGAGATCACAAATTATTTTAATGGTTTGACTCCCGAAGAATTGGCTAAGGAATTAAAAGTTGATGACAGTGTGGATGAGTGGCAAAATTTTGGTGTAAACATTGATGCTAGTACAAAAACACTACATTGACAATAAATCCAACAAATGTTATACTGTTGGTAATCTAATACATGAGGTGTCATATGAGTGAAGTAATCGGAAAACGCAAAAAACAAAATGATAAGTTTGCTAAACTTATCGGACCAACTGATAGTAAAGTTGATCATCAAGCCCGCGAACGCTTGGTAACTGCCCGTATTGGGTTGTTACTACGCCATAGTTTTTTCGGGAATCTTGCTACCCGATTACAACTTATTAATGCTGATGAATGGTGTGCTACTGCCGCAACTGACGGACTTAAGTTTTATTACAATTCACGTTTCATTATGATGCTCAAGCCTAAAGAAGTTGAGTTTCTAGTTGGGCATGAAGTATTACATGTTGTCTATGATCACATGGGCCGTCGCAATGGTCGTGATCCACAGATTTGGAATGTTGCTGATGACTACGCAGTTAATGCCGATCTTAAACGACACCGTGTTGGTGAGTTTATTAAAACTGTTCCATGCTTATACGAAGCAAAATATGACGGCAAGCCTGCTGAGGAAATCTATGATGATTTGATGAAGAATGTTCAGAAAATCAATATTGATGATTTGCTTGATCAAATGATTGATGATCACCTTGACGGAGAAGGTGAAAATGCTGATGAATCAGATGGTAAGCGTCCTAAAATGAGTAGTGAGGAGCGTGAGCGTGTCCGTCAAGAAGTAAGACAAGCAATTCTAAATGCTGCCCAAGGTGCTGATGCTGGAACTATTCCTAAGGGTGTTGAAAGACTAATTAGGCAACATACTAATCCAGTTATGCCTTGGCGTGAATTGATTCAAACTAACTTGACTAGTGCTATCCGTACTGACTTTAGTTGGATGCGTCCCAGTCGTAGGGGTTGGCATAGTGACGCAATCATGCCTGGTATGACCCCAGGTGAAGAAATTGATGTAGTTGTTGGTTTGGATATGAGTGGATCAATTACCGATAAACAAGGACAGGCTTTCTTAAGTGAAATTGCAGGAATGATGGCTGCTTTTGATGGATACAAGGTTCATGTATTTTGTTTTGATACTGATGTTTATAACCCACAAGATTTTACTTCAGAGAACATGGATACGATTGATGAATATGTTCCAGCTGGTGGGGGTGGCACTGACTTTGATGTTATCTTTAGTTATCTGCGTGAACATGCGATTGAACCAAAACGATTGATTGTGTTTACGGATTGCTATCCATGCGGGTCCTGGGGAGATCCTGATTATTGCGATACTACTTGGATATCACATGGAAATCCGAACCCGCAGGCTCCATTTGGTACAGTAGCGATTTATGACGATAACAATTGATGGGTGGAATTGAAAAAACCTTCGTATAATTCCTCGAGGGTTTTTTCTGATTTTTTGTGTTTTTTGTAATTGTTTTTATCACTAATCAACCTAAGATTGGAAACATCAGAAATTACATTTATCGGCACATCATTTAGAAATCCGTCGGTTATGCTATAGATATGATCTATGTGCCAATGTCTTCCTCTCTTACACTCAGGATCTAGCATATTTTTATATCGCTGGTATTGAGTATTAGCATATTGTTGGCAACGATGACTATATTGTAGTCTTGATAATCCATCTAAAGTGAAATTCTTTCCAAAATATACTTGATTCCAATATTTAGTTCTCTGCTCAGACAGAAATTTCTTGATACTTTCTGCTTTGGACACGTTATCTACACCGTATTTATCCAATGCTTTCTGTTTGCGTTTGTCTTTGACAAACTGGGTAGAACTAGCATTGACTGTTCCATACCGTTCAACTGAAGTTGCCTGCATCTTTTTTAGTATTGCCGGGAATCTTGCAGGTTTATCCGAACAGACTGCTTTTCCTTTTTTGGTGACTCTAATAGAGTTGCGTCCACATCCATTTTCACATAATGGTAGTATTTGATTATAAATAGTCATGCTGATGCTCCTTGCAAATAATTTAGCATTAGAGAGGGCGGGAATTCGCTGTTCCGTGGCTCTCACTTTTATTTATCCCGAATATATTGAAACTTGGCACATTACATTGTATAATCTTTATATGAATACTATTGACACTACTTGGATCATTCATGGTGACAGGGATCCTAATCCCCCGTTTGGCACTTTCGCATTATATGATGAAAAATGAGACACCAGTAGTTTTTGAATCGCCTGATGGTGGCAACACGGTCTATGCTAGAAATATTGGCGAGACCGTTCGCCATCTATATCATGTTGATCCAGCATATGAAAAACAAAGACAACTATATGAACGCTGGGAAAGATTAAAGCCTATTGTATATATGGCTGATAATGATGTTACACTAAATGACGCACTAAAACAATTAGAGATGTTATATGCCCTCAAGAAAAAAACAGCTTAACAGATTCCTCGTTATATATGATATGTTTGGATTAGAATCTATTTTTAGTATCGATGATGCCTTACAAGAAGTAGAGAACTATGAAAAAGACAAGATTTGGAAAACACTAAAGGATGAGACTGTTGGTAAATGTCCTAATCCAATTCCACTACAAATGCTATTGTTAAGAGCCAGAGCCAACGCTCACCGTAGCTATGAAATTTATTCATTTGAAACATCACTAAGCATGAATGATGTAAGAGTAGAATTTGCTAGTGATCCACAGCCTATTGTAAACTGGATCCGTGAAAACGGCAACAAAATTTATAGTGACTATACTAAATCTGATCGTAAGGTAATTAGGTAAAGTGTCCAGTTTATCAAAAATCAATATACACACCTATCTTAGTAACCGTGAATTAAAACATTGTCCCAGACATTTCGTAAAGACTAAAACTAATCTTACGCCTGAGTCATATAATTGGATACTAGAAAAAACTGTTGGTAGATTTGTTTTAGTGAATGTTGCTGAAAGAGAATTGGAAACGGCAAGTTCATTATTTTTTGGTACGGATAAATTTCCTGCTTTTGAAGATAGTAGCGAAGCAATGTTATATGAACTTACATGGTCATAATTATTTTTGGTGTGTAGTTTAGTTATTAAATAATTATACTTAAGGAGAAAACAATGAGTTTTTTAAGGCATGTAGGTAAGCATGGTGACAGAAAAGTTGCTGTGGTATTCCGCGAAATTCCAGGTGAACCACATATGTGTTTAGTTACCTACACAGAACTATTAAACCAAAATATGCACGATCCAATGATGAAATGTATTGAGAGTGATATTGGTCAAAATAGTGAGAATCTTGCTGACGCACTTAATAGGTCATACACTAAAGATGGCAGATTTATTTTACAAGTATTACATGGTGAAGGTTTGCTTAAAAAAGTAAATACTGAGTTGATTGTAATGACTCCGCAGCCAAATGTTCGTATTAAGCTAAATGAGTTAAATACCATTTTAGATGAAATGAAAAAAGGTGAAGATGCTACCAAACGTTTAGCAGATATGGATAAGAGTTTAGGAATGCAAAGTCCCAATGAAGTTGCTAGAAGAATGCGTGGTGAGCAACAATCACAAACGCCCGTTACATCTAATAATCCTAGTGACTTGTTAAGTGATAATGTTTTGGCACAAAGACTACGTGACCAAGCTAACAAGATGAGTGCTGAAGCAAAAGGTTTATTGGCTGAAGCAGATCGCCTATTAAAAGAGGCATCAGCAATGGAACCAGTACAACCAGTTAAAGAGAGTGTTGATAATGCCAAACCAAAAACCAGAGGAAGAAAGCCCAAAGTCGCAGCCTGACATGAAAAAAGAGTTTATGGCTAAATGGGAAGTTATCCTAGAAGATGTAGAAAAGCAAAAGATCCCAGTACAGTTTATTAAAAAACTAGTTATAAAATTAGAGGGTAAAAAGCAACAAACAATAAACATTCAAAAACTATTTCAACAAGGACTTGAAGAAGAACAAATTGAAACTGCTATAGGTAAACGTTTACATGAATTAGATGAACACATTGTTAGCATAGAATTTATACTAAACGTTGAAGCAATTGCCGATACAGTACAACCAGAAACAGATAAACTACTATATAAACTATGAAGTTAATATTAGCCTGCGATATAAATGGAGGCATTGGTTATTAAGGTAAATTGCCATGGGAAAGATTACCTGCTGATTTACCTAGATTTAAACGGTTGACTGAAGGTGGCGTAGTAGTAATGGGTAGAGGAACTTGGGAAAGCTTAAACAGAAAACCATTATCAAATCGGTTAAATTTTATTGTAACAAGTAGTGTAGGATTTCTTCCTAGTTGTTGTTTTACAATTCCAAATTTAGATTATATCAAAGGTTTTGATAATGCTTGGGTAATAGGTGGTGCTAGTCTTGTAAATAGTAATTGGCATCATATACATGAAATTCACCTTTCACTAGTGCTTACTGAGTATACTTGTGATACATTTATAGATAGAAAAATAATCTCAGATAATTTCACACTTACACATGGCAGTGGATTTGGTGAATATAGTTATGAAATTTACAAAAGAAAATGATAGTATTATTGTTTACAGGATTGATATGCTTCAATTTAGGATGCGCTTACTTACTCAGTCGCCAGCCGTGAATTGATGATTGCTTCCCTCGTATGACTCTGCTCAAGTTACCAGCCTCGAGGTTATATAAAATTCGTAATTGATGCTGAGTCATAGCAACTCTTTCTCCGGTATTGATATTTTCAAAGTTGTATATAGTTGTATCGTATCTGTGATTATCTGTTGGTAAATACCCAGGTTTTTTCATGTAATGATTTCTTCCAGAGAACTTGTCTTTATTTTCTTGCTTAGTGGCAGGATTATTAGTTCCTCGTAATTTATTCCTTGATATTTCAGTCCATATAGATCCACTACCTCCCTCACCACCGTCAGTTTTATTTCTAAGTATACCTGTTTTATTATTTTTACGCCCATACCATCTTATTAATCTGCGCTCAATTGCTAACGCCCACAATTCAACTAATCCATGAGATATAATTATTATTCTACATTTGTCTTTGGGAAGATTTACGGTGTGATTACTATCCCAGGCTCGGTTATCTTTACCTTTACCTATATAATAGGGTGTGCCATCTTCTCTAAGATAGGCATATACATAAAATTCAGTAGGAGGATGTTTTCTGCTAAATATCATTGCTGTGATTCCTTCATAATCATAGAGTAGTTGGGAACGCCAATTCCGCGAACTACAATTTTATTTATTCCGTTTTCAGTTGATTTACGGAACTTGTTTTGATATAATAACAACATGGAACAATACCATAATTTACTTAAAGACATTTTAGTTAATGGAGAGAACAAAGACGATAGGACGGGCGTAGGGACCCTGTCTGTATTTGGAAGACAATTCAGATTTGACCTTAGACAGGGTTTCCCTGCCATTACCACTAAGAAACTTGCTTGGAAAAGTGTCGTTGGTGAACTTCTTTGGTTTATTGAAGGGTCAAAAGACGAAAGACGGTTGGCAGAAATAACACATGGTAGTAAAGATGGCACTGTAACTATTTGGACACCAAACAGTCTTGCTGGTTATTGGAAAAAGAAAGCAAAGTTTATAGGTGATGTTGGAAGAATTTACGGCGTACAATGGCGCCGTTGGCGTAAACCATTTAATGAAGGATATGTAGATCAATTACAAAACTTAATTGATGGATTAAAATCTGACCCACATAGTCGCCGTCACATTATTACGGCATGGAACCCGGGTGAACTTAGTGAAATGGTATTGCCCCCTTGTCACATGATGGCACAATTTTATGTAAGTAATAAAAATGAGTTAAGTTGTCATATGTACCAGAGAAGTCAGGATGTATTTTTGGGGGCACCATTCAATTATGCAAGTTATGCCTTACTCACTCATATGATTGCTCAAGTATGTGGTTTTGGTATAGGAGAATTGATTGTCTCTACTGGAGATACACATATCTATCAAAATCATTTAGACCAAGTAAAAGAACAATTAACCCGGCATCCTTATCCACTACCCGAGTTATGGCTAAATTCAGAAGTATCTGACATTGATAAATTTACGATAGATGATATTAAATTAATAAATTATCAATCACATGGTCAGTTGAAGGCTCCGATGGCGGTTTAATGTTTAAAGGAAGTTCAAGGACTAAATACAATATAGGAGCACATTATGAAGGGCATATATTGTATAGAAAATATTGTTACAGGTAAAAGGTATTACGGTAGTTCAATGAACATCGAATGGAGATTAGAACAGCATCGCAGGGGATTAACCAAAGGAAAACATATCAATGTTTATCTACAGCGTTCGTATAATTTACACGGGTCTGATAAATTTTCTTTTATACCTATAGAAGATATGGGTGATCCTACTAAGAAAGAACTTCAAGATAGGGAACAATGGTATATTGACAATAACTTTGATGGCTATAACATAGCACAAGCTAATGGAGGTGATACATTGTCTAATCACCCTGATAGAGAGACTATACTTGAGGATAGGGCAAATAAATTTAGGGAATGGATGGCCAACTTGACTGACCTAGAGAGAAAAGCTCGATTTAGTAAACCAGGTGAAAGTAATCCAAATTGGAGAAACGGTGGGAAAAAAATAATGTGTCCAGTATGTCAAAAAATTAGAATTGAACCAACATCTAAAACATGCGGTAAATGCCGTGATAGAACAGGAAGGCAGAATCCATTCTACGGAAAAACGCATTCAGAAAAAACATTAAAAAAACTAAGTAAAGCAGGAGGAAAGTGGATTAAGGGAATTGACCCTGCCCTATTACCCTATACGACATATTATGAGATAATTTATCCAAATGGGAAGACAAAACAAGTAGCAGGTTTAAAGAGTATCGCAGAAGAATTCAATGTCAGTATTTCTAATGTTCACGCAACCATTAAACGTATGTCCAAGGGTATAATACCGACTAAGAGTGTTTTTAATAAACATATGATTAAAAAGATAGAAACATGTCATCCTCAGATTGTAGCCAAAATGGCAGTTTAATTAAAGCTATTGTTCATTCATTTAATATGGGTGATGTTGACGATCCTGACATTTATGCTGGTAGTCCAATATATGAATGGCAACAAACTGAAGTAGGCAAATATTGTATAGAAAAAAGTGTTGAACAGCTTTATTATACGATTGGCGCTGATCCACTTAGTTACGGATATCGTGTTACAATAACGGGAATTTTTAAGGAACAGGATTATACATTTTTTAAGTTGAAGTATAAATGAATGTATTAATTACAGGTGGAACGGGTTTTATTGGTCATCGTATTGCTTGCTTGCTTAATAAACTAAACTTAAAAGTTGCTGTGATTGATTGTGTTTATAATTATAGTAGGATTAATGATTTCGAATACAATACTTTATATAACAACCGTGTTAGTAAGTTTAAGGACGTAGAAGTTATTCCATGTGATATTATTAATAAGGATCATTTAAACTCAGTTATTAAACTAGTAAAGCCCGACATTGTAATACATTGTGCTAGCCCAAGTAGACAAAGTGCTTTTTTAAGAGATGTTGCTTATAGCTCAAGAACACTAACTGAAGGTTTATTAAACACACTGAACAGTTCTATAGAGTGTAATGTTAGTAAGTTTGTATATATAAGCAGTAGTATGGTATATGGTGATTTTGTTGATTATGTATCTGAAGACCAACCTTGTAATCCTATCAATGAATATGGTATACTTAAGTTAGCTGGGGAACAGCTGGTCCGTAGTTATACACTAAGACATAAATTGCCACATGTTATTATAAGACCTAGTGCTGTATATGGTCCTGATGATTATAGTGATAGAGTAATAAACAAGTTTTTACATGCCGCATTGAATAATGAAACATTGTATGTTAATGGGCCTAAGGAACGTTTGGATTTTAGCTATGTAGATGATGTTGCTGAAGGCATAGTAAAAGCAAGTTTATGTAATGTAAAAAATCAAACTTATAACATAACAAAAGGAGAAAGTTATACAATACACGAAGCAGCTAAGTTAGTAATTGATATTGTGGGCAGTGGTAATATTCAGTTATTAGAAAAAGATAAAAATATTCCTAGTAGAGGAGCACTAAGTATTACTAAAGCAGCAAGAGAATTAGGATATTCTCCTACTGTTTCTATTTGGCAAGGGTTAAAACTTCAATATGACTGGTTATGTAATTCCGCACTTCGGCCTACAGCGACAGTATGAAACTATTAAAGATGAATTGTTACATGTAACAAATACTGTACTAAAGTCAGGACAATTCTTAGAAGGTTATTTTACAAACGAATTAGAGCAGTGGCTTAGTGAAAGACTAATGTGTTTTGCTTTAACTTGTCATAGTGGAACACAAGCACTTGAACTTGTAGCAACTTACCTACGCCAACAATTAAGCAATCCAGTAGCAGCGATTCCAAACATAACATATCCAGCCAGTGCTAACGCCTTTATAACTGTTGGATACGATATTGATTTAATTGATACCAATGAGTTTGGTATAATCAATACTGATAAAATCATACGACCAAACGATGTTACAGTTGTTGTAGGACTGTATGGATTAGATCCACACAAATATGTTAAAGCAAATTTAGACAATTCTAAATTTTTAGTGTTTGATGGGGCACAACATTGGATTTGTTTAACTAAAAAGAGTTATTTGGGCTTTGCTACTACAGTAAGTTTTGACCCAACTAAAAACTTAAATGCTAGCGGTAATGGTGGCGCCATTCTTACTGATAACGAAGAATTATATGATTTCGTAAAAAATTTTCGTAGTAACGGTAGACCATTGTTTAAAAGTGTGGGCACCAATAGTAAGATGAGTGAGATAGATTGTGCTCATACATTGGTGCGTAGCAAGTATATTGATGAATGGCAAATAAAAAGAAAGAAAATTGCTACATATTGGAATGATAGACTTAAGAATCTTCCTATAAAAACCTTATGTGATACAAGTGGAGCACACGCTTTTCAAAAATATACGATTTATAGTAGTGAACGAACAGCCTTGCGTAATACATTGACAGTGGCAGGTATTGACACTAGAATAAATTACGAAAAAACACTAAGTGAAATGATTGCGTATAAGCATTATAACAACCCTAGCGCATTTAGCACAAGTTATATGCTTACAAAAGGTGTATTGTCATTACCAATATATCCTGAATTATATGATGTAGAAGTTGAATTTATAGCGGATACAATTATCAATTTCTACAAATAACATAAATAATTGTATGTGGATTTTTACTATTATGCCCGAATGGGTAGTTCACTTTATTACAGGAATAGGATTCTTGGGTCTTATCGCTGGATTTATTTTAGGGATAGTACCGTTTATTAAAAAGTATAATATTCCTATTAAAGTAATTAGTCTATTGTTGTTTTTATGTGGTACATACTTAGAAGGTGGGTTAGCTAATGAAGCTATTTGGCAATTACGTGTTAAAGAAGTAGAAGCACAAGTAGCACAAGCTGAGGCTCTAGCACATAAAAAGAATACCGAGTTACAAGCCAAACTAAGTGAGAAAAAAGAAGTAATTAAAGAAAAGGGTGACACTATCATTAAGTATGTGGATCGTTATAAAGATCGTGAAGTGCTGAAAGAAATACCCGGACCAGAGCGTATTAAAGTTGAAGAAATTATAAAGTTTGTAGAAAATTGTCCAATACCAGTTGAGATTATTGAGTTACATAATAAAGCAGCAACTATGAGTAAAGGAGATAAGAAGTGAAGAAGTTATCTCTATTAATAGTTGTTTTATCATTATCCGGGTGTGGTTTATTTAAACAACCCGTTCCAATCGTGCCAAAGTTTCCTGAAGCAGTACCTGAGTTGTTAAAAAAATGTGAAGAATTACGTAAGGTTGATACTACAGATAAAGTAGCCATTACGGATTTATTAAAGATAATTGTACAGAATTATACATTATATTATGAATGTTCAACACGTGTAGAAGGTTGGCAAGATTGGTATACTGAACAGAGAAAGATTTTTGAAAATATCAAGACCAAATAGGTAAAATATGAAATTTATAGTTATTAGTCTATGTTTATTATTAGGTGGGTGCTCAACACATCAATATGTAAAATGTATTGAAGTACAAAAATCTATCAGCAAAGACATGGTAGTAATGGAAGCAGCACGTATTAATGCATTAATTGAGATGACAAAAAGTGCTGATCCTGTTGTAAAAGCTACTGCTATAATGCAATTACAAAGAAATGATGTCAAAACTGTTACAATGAATTGTCCAAATTAAGATAAATAATCTTATAGGATATTGATATGACACAAGAAATTATTAATATTGGAACACTACCAAACGATGGACAAGGTGATCCGTTACGTGTTGCTTTTCAAAAGATTAACAATAATTTCACCCAGTTATTTGAAACATCTAGCACAGTAAGTTATGCTTATAGTTTTGGTGATTTAGCTAATCAACCAGTTTATACAATAGCAGCAAACTTATTCACGCAAGGCACTTTTACAATACGTAGTACAAATACAAGCACTAATGATAGTCAATTAGTCACAATTTTTAGCCAATTAAATAACGATGGTGATGACGTAAAATTTACAGCATATGGTACTACATTTTATGGTAATGTATTAACTAATTATAGTATGGATTTGTTTGAAGGTAATGTAAGATTATTAGTTAATCCTATTCCTGATGTAGATTTACTACATTATGTTAACAGTCAAGTATTATACTTCCCAAGCGTTCCTGAAGGATTGGGTATTGGTTTAAATGGGTATATAGCTAATAGCGTCTTAGCTACAGAAAATAGCAACGAACTATCCACACAAAATCAATGAGAGCTAGAGAGTTTATAACAGAGCAAAAATTAAGCGATGTCCATGATGGTTTGGACGTTGCTGCTAGATCATTACCATATACCTATGTTTTACCTGAATTAAAGAATCAAGACTTTTATGAATTATATCGCTTTGGTGTAAGTATTGCTGATGTTCGTGGAAATATGGGTGATGATAAAGATATTGATCCATACAAGCCTGAGTTTCGTGCTGAAACAACTTGGGGTGAAAATCAAATTATTAGCAGTTTTGATCCTGCCATGGAAAAAGTTATTGACAAAGCATTGAAGCAAGTTAATAAGAGTGGAAGAATAGCAGTAAGCACACCAGGAAGTAAGGAGTTTGACGATACGTTGAAAAAATCTCCAATAAAGCCATTTAAGGGTTATAAGAGATGAGAGCAAGTGAGTTTATAACAGAAGGTAAGGGTGAGAGAGGTGGTACTAGATCAGATGCCACTAAAGAATTTCAAGCAGCACATCCTGGCTTAGTCAGCCCAACTGGTCGTGGCGATATGTATGTTGGTCGATACTATGATTTTTACAGAATTGCTAGTTTGATTGGCATGGATCCTGATGAGTTGGATAAAGTTGATGATATTAGTTTTTTCGGCAACTTACCTGTCTATAGCGCATATACAGAACATGACAGAGAAAAACTTAAGAAAGTTATGAAAAAGTTGGGCATGAAGCCACAAGAATTATTTACTACTGGTAAATGGGAACTTGATGATACCAACTTAAAAAGTCCAATAAATGCATTTAAGGGCTATAAAAAATAACAATGTGTATTATACTCGCAAAATACTTCCCTGGTATTGGTTGGGCGGGCGCCAAGAACCGTGACAGAAAATATATACCAACCCTTGACTTCATTGAAGATGAAGTAAATGGAGTAAAACGGATGATGATGCACGACCAAATCACTGGATACAAAGAAGGACTTAATAATCACGGAGTTAGTATACTAAACACTAGTTTAGATATTCTTAATGATGAGCCCGATGTTGAGAGTGGTAAAGTAAAATCAAGCCCAGATGGAAAGTATATTGAAGAAGCATTGTTATCACATAATCCCTTAGATGCAGTAAAACATCTTGTAAAAAGAAAACTTGTAGGTTGTACAATTGTTTTTAACAAAGATGATTGCTATTTAATTGAAGCTAGTGACCAAGATGGAACTAAACCATATGAATATGTTGTCAAAAAAATTGGTAAGAATAAAGCAATAGCAAGAACAAATCATGGTATCTATTTACCATGGGCAAGTTTTCAGCGTGATAGTAAAAACAAACAAGAAGTATTAGATAGAATTAGTAGTGAAAGTAGATTATTACAAGCAGAAGCAGTAGTTGATTCAGCGCAAAGACCTGAAGATTTAGTTGATGGTATGTGTAAAGTATTTTTAAAACATCCTCAGTTAAACATTATGAGATTTAGTACAGGTAAAGATCAGTACCGCACTACATCACAGCAACTTTGTGTTCCTAGTGAAAGAACATTATATTGTCGCCCAGTTAGTAGTAATCTACAATTTGATTTTTGGAAACTTAATAAACCAAACACTAACGTATGGGTAGAAATACTAAATAATAGAGAGTTATGGCAAAAGTCTAAAAAACCTAAACCTTTTGCTAAAATGGATATGAAAGATACACATGAGGGCAAGTGAATTTATTACAGAAGCAAAGTATGGAGCAGCAGAAGATGTTCCAGCAGACGCAAAAAAATTGCCTAAAAGTCAAAGAAGTGCTATGAAAGGTATGATTAGCATGCCTGACATTAGTCAAACAAAGCAGGGCGGTAGTCCATACGCTCAATGGCGCTTTGGTATAGCAATGGCAGGAGCCCCCGATTACCCAACTGAACCGGCAGGTGCTTTTGCTGGCGATCCATTATTATCTACATATACCGATGTAGAAATGGATATTATTAATGGTGCTGCCAAAATGATTGGGGCAGGTGAAGTAAAACAACTCACAAACAATCGTAGCTATGAAGCTGACTATGTTAACACAAAAAGCATAGTTAAAGGTTTTAAAGGCTACAAAAAATAATTATATAAAACAATTAAAATAAGTAATACATTACCTACAAGGAAAGATATGGATAAAGATGAGTTAATTGATGCTAATAAAGTCATAGACATGATTAAATTAAAATTTTACAATGAGTATTTGTATACTCAACACATGTATAATGAAGAAGACGCAGCTTGGCATAAAATTCTTACAGGACAAGTAGTAGCACAATATATTGATCCACTCGATTTACCAAAAGACGCACAAGTTGCTGATTTGGGATGTGGTCCGGGATATTTTTTAGATGAAATGAAAACTCGTGGTTATGAAAATGTTGTCGGTGTAACACTAAGCCCTAAAGATTATAAAAATAATACTGAAAAAGGACATAATGTAAAACGTTATGATTTTACTTGGTTACCACAAACTGATGGATTCGAAGATGAAAAGTTTGATTTAGTGTTTATTAGGCACACATTAGAACATAGCCCATATCCTATCTTTACATTAATGGAGATTAATAGAATATTGAAGCAAGGTGGTAAACTTTATGTTGAAACACCTGCCCCATTAAATGATCGTCCACATGAGTTTAATTTAAATCATTATAGTATTTTTGATGCTCAAATGCTTATCGCATTAATGTTGCGTACAGGATTTGAAATTACTATTGTTAATAACCTAGAATTTGATTTAAATGATACACGTCCTGATCAAGAAAACAAAGCTTACAAAGAAAAATATTATTGTATTTTAGCTAAAAAAGTTAAACCATTAGACGTTAAGTAATATTATTGATCCATTATTAATAAAATTATGATAAATAATTAATAATGGATCAAATCTATGAAAACCAGTGAAATCTTAAGGCAACTTGCTGATATAATAGATGCCAAATCCTCAGAGGATAACAAAGACTTGGCACAGCAGCCACTACAACTTAAGTATGAATAAGTCAGGTAGTATAACATTAATTAAAGATCCTTATGTAAAAACAGTTTTTAAAACGCAAAAGGAACTTGATGACTTTGTAAAATGTTGTGATCCACAAACCGGTTATCTATATTTTATGGATAACTTTTTCCATATACAACATCCAACTCGTGGTAGTATGGTATATCATCCATACAATTATCAAAAACGATTAATTGAAACATATCATAACTATCGTTTTAGTATAGCATTAATGCCAAGACAAAGTGGTAAATGTTTTGGAATAAATACTTTAGTTACTCTTAAAAATATAACAACAGGAAAAGTTGAAGAAATAACTATAGGAGAATTTTATGACAGAATTAGTAAAGTGCCAAATTTGTGGAGCAGAAATGAAGGAGTTACACAGTCATTTGTTTCGGAAACATCAAATGACAGTAACTACGTACAAAACTATATACCCCTGTGCGGCTACCCGGTGTCAAGCATTGTTAGAAATAAATTCAAAAAATTTTTCAGGAAAACGAAATCCTGGGTACAAACACAATGGAACTATGTCCCCCTTCTCAAAAAAATTTTTAAAGGGAGATATATCAAAGATTATCAATACAAAGGCAGAACTCAGCAGAAAACAAAACAGTTCTCACTCTACCAGACTGGATTATTGGTTAAAGAAAACAAATGGAAATCTAGAAAAAGCTCAACATCTTTTGTCTCAGAGACAATCAACTTTTTCATTGGAAAAATGCATTGCAAAATACGGAAAAGAAGAAGGGATGCGATATTGGTCAGCCAGACAACAGAAATGGTTGAAAAATTTCAAGAAGCAAAATTTTTCTCAAATTTCTCAAAAATTGTTCAACCAAATTATGGAAACCTACAAGTCCAATCAAGTATATTATGCTACATTTTCCCGACCAGATATGGAAACTTATGTCAACAAAGAATACAGGCTACCATTAACAACAGGGAAGATTATTCTACCGGATTTTATAGATTTAGAAAAGAAGAAAATAATAGAGTTCGACGGAACATATTGGCATGGACAAAAGATATCGAATCCAAAAAGGGAAAAACATCGAGAACAAGCGATAATTCAAACTGGATATCAAATTTTGAGAGTGCGGGAAGAGGATTACACAAAACATCCCCAAAAAACTATAACAGAGTGCTTAAACTTTCTGACCAAGTAGAAAGAAAGTTTATTGAAAGTCATTCAATTTCAGAATATGAAGTATTAACTGATTTCGGTTTCCAACCTGTAACAGACCTACATCTTACTGTACCATACGAAGTATATAAAATAGAAACTCAATCAGGATTGGTATTAGAATGTGCAGACACACATATTTTGTTTGATCAACACCATAATCAAATATTTGCTAAAGATTTAAACGTTGGTTTTGCAATAAGAACCGTTAACGGAATTGATTATATAAAATACATTTATAAAACAAATAAAAAAGAAAATATGTTTGACTTAACTGTAAATCATGAAAATCATCGATTTTATTCTAATGGGATACTAAGCCACAATTCCACAAGTGCTGCTGGTTATTTGCTTTGGTATGCTATGTTTGTCCCTGACAGCACAATTCTTATAGCAGCACACAAATATACTGGCGCACAAGAAATTATGCTGCGTATTCGTTATGCGTATGAAAATTGTCCCATGCATATAAAAGCTGGTGTTACAACATATAATAAAGGTAGTTTAGACTTTGAGAATGGTAGTCGTATTGTATCAGCAACTACTACTGAAAACACAGGTCGTGGTATGTCTATCTCATTACTTTACTTAGACGAATTTGCTTTCGTAAGACCAACTATTGCTGAGTTATTTTGGACAAGTATTACTCCAACATTAGCAACTGGTGGTAAAGCAATTATTACAAGCACCCCAAACAGTGATGAGGATCAATTCGCATTGATTTGGAAAGGTGCTAATAAAACAGAAGATGCTTATGGAAATACAACTGACTTAGGTGTTAATGGATTTAGAGCGTACAGAGCATATTGGCATGAACAACCTGGTCGAGATGAAGCTTGGGCTGAACAAATTAAAGCACAACTTGGAGAAGATCGTTTCAGACGAGAAATAAATTGCGAATTTTTGATAGCCGATGAAACACTAATTGCTCCAACCACACTAATAGATTTAGAGGGTATAGATCCTGTTAATAGAATGGGGCAAGTTCGTTGGTATAAGACTCCTACAAAAGGAAATATATATGTTGTTGGACTTGATCCTAGCTTAGGAACAGGAAGTGATCCTTCAGCAATACAAATTTTTGAAGCAAATACTACAACACAAATCGGTGAATGGAAACATAACCAAACAGATATTCCTAATCAAATTAAACTATTAGCACAAATTAACAAGTATATTGAAGAATGTACTGGAGAACCTAACAATATTTATTATAGTATAGAAAATAATAGCATAGGTGAAGCAGCATTAATTTCTTTAGGTGAGTATGGTGAAATTAATATACCTGGTATATTTTTAAGTGAAGCAGGTAAAAAGCGTAAAGGCTTTAACACAACACAAAAAGTAAAACTCACAGCATGTGCCAAGTTTAAGTCATTATTAGAGAGTAAGAAAATGAAACTTCATAGTAGAAGTTTAATAAGTGAATTGAAAACTTTTATAGCACATGGTGGTAGTTATGCTGCTAAAATAGGTGATACTGATGATTTAGTTATGGCAAGTTTATTAGTTGTGCGTATGTTCCAACATTTAAGTGATTATCATGTTGATTTAGAAAGTCAAATTCGTGACCACGATGAATTTATAGCGCCATTACCATTCTTCGCTGTGTTAAGCTAAGTTGGACTAAATATCATTATGGCTATCTCATCAGAAACATATAATAAAGATTTATACAGTTTATTAAAAACAAAGGGTTATCGTCCTGTACCATTAGATTTTAAAGGTGAAAAGACAGATCCTGAACAGGCTGTAGTTTTTGAATTCCAATTTAAAAAAGACGGTGAAAGATATGGAGTATCTTATGTAACAGTTGACAATGATGTGACTGTATATTATGATGATGAGCAAACAGACAGTCCAAGTAGTCCTACTAGAGATTTAGATTATGATGATACATGGTCAGGATTTTTAAAACAAATGAAGCATTGGGCTATGAATAAACAATTAGGTTTTGATTTAAGTAACAAAGATCGTTTAGGCGATGATTTGGCGCAAAGGAAATATGTAATGGATAAAGAAAAGATTAACGAGGGTTATTACCCAATGGGCAAACAAGCAAGCTATAGTGATGCTATCCCAACAGTAAAAATTATTTTACAACATACTCGCCAAATCCAAGAGGGTGAACAGCGTTATAGAAATGTTTCTAAGATTTTCCTTGAGAATCAACTAGGTGAAAGAATACTAGCACCTACTGTCCGTCCTGGAATCGCACAAGTATATGCTAGACATTTAGCAGAAGGTGGTGTTCCTAATGATGAGCGTTGGAATCACATAAAAGGTTTATGTGAAGAATATAGCAAAATGGCAGGTTTTGTCCGTGCTGTAAAGAATAACCAATTTAATGAATCAGCACAACAATTAGTTAATGAAGGTGTAAATCATTATACAAGCCTGCGTGAAACATTAAGTAGAATGCGTGGTCATCGTGGTTATAATACTTACTTTGAAAGTTGGACTCCAACATTAATGGAAGATGAAAGTGAAGATAATACAATAAACGAATTATTTGTCCAAGAGACATTAGACCCAAGAATAGAGAGTGTTCTTCCAATATTAAGTAAGTTAAGAAAATCAGTAGTAGAAATGAAAGAAGTAGATGAATTAGCAGAATGGGCTGAAGGATTAACTGAAGCACCTGGTCCTATGACATATAATCATAATAAAAATACTGAAATGTCAAACTTAAAAGATTTTGATTTAGAAGAAGATGATGTACAGGATGAATTAGACGCTGCTGAATTAGCAAGAAAAAAAATTAAAATACCTCCTTACAAGCGTGGCCCATTATCAACGGGTGACATAGAGGCTAGTAAAAAACATCCTAGTAGTTCAGGCGTTGTAGGTCGTTTAGCAGATGAGCCTAAAAAGACTTTAGAAGAAAAAGATGTTGAAGATACAGATATTGAAATGAAGTTGACTCAATTAACTAAGGCTCCTGATATATTTGATGCTATCTACGATGCCCTAACTGGTGATGACGATTTAGGACCATACTTGCAGGATATGTATATTGATATCGCAAGAGAAGGCAGACTACATCCAGATGATGACTTTGAAGTTATTATAACAAGAATGGCTGATCAATTAGAAGATTATTACGGTAAACAAGGTGTGGAGGAAGGCTCTGAACAAACTAATGAAAGCTTAGATAGATTATTACATTTGGCAAATATTAATAATCCTAAAAAAGTTGACGAATCTGTAGATGATGATATGTTTAGTTTAAGTGGTAAAGTTCCACCTACTGATCGTATACATAGAGATAGTTTAAGTGGTCAGGATATACAGAAGGCTATTGTTGATAAAATAGAGCAGCAGACTATTAATCGTTTGTTAGACAAATATCCGAATCTAAAGCCTGCTAGTTTTAAAGGGAAATCACTACCAAAACTTATTCAAATGCTTAGAGAGGCTGTAAAAAAACCTAATGCTACTACTCGTCATTTAAGAGACTATCCAGTAAGTGATAAGGATGTGGCTAAACCTGTTAAACCTGTTAAGCCTGAGAAGAAGGATGAAAAGAAGGCAGTGGCGGAAGACGATGATAATTGGTCGGTTGAATACAAAGGCAAGGATTATGAATGTTACGATCAAGATCATGCTATAAACAAGGCACGTAAATTTCTTGGTTACGATAAAGAAAAAAATGCTTGTATTATTAAGCGAAATGGGAAACCTGTATACTCATGGAGACAGGGTGAGAAAATACAATCTATACAAGATGTGGCGGAAGGCTCTAAAAAGATTCCAGCAAGCAACAAGCCAGTAGATCCAAACGACTTATTGGTATCATTAAAAGATGTTCCTGTAAAGACACCACGCGGACACAAAAAATACGATCCTGCTAAGGAATTCCCTGGAGTGAAGGTATTTCAAAAGCAAGGTGTGGCAGAAGACCTAGATGCTAATCAAAAGCGTGTAGGACAATTGGGCCCAACAGAAAATGTTAAAAACAATAACATTGGTAAATTAGTTGGTGCTAATGAATCTGTAAATTTATCTGAAATGGATAGTGAAGGTCATAAAGGGCACCGCGGCGATGAAGACTCGGGTAAAGGTCCTGAAAAATCTGTAAAGCCAGTCAAAGCCAAATACGCTGCCAAAGATGCTAAAAAGGTATTAGACCAGGCAATGGACAAGGCACATAAAAAAGATGTAAAAGAGGGGCAGGAAGACCTCGATGCTATACTAAGAATTATTAGAAAGTAAATCTCCCAAAAACCGCACAAAAAAGTGCGGTTTCCTACATTTGGGATAAATATATTTTGACACAGCGTGTTTTGTAGTATATAATCACTCTGTGTTTAGGCACATTTTTAGGCACAAAACAAAGACCATCTTAATTTAAAGGAGAAATATTATGGCAAGTTTAGCAGATATCCGCGCACGAATCGCAGCGCAAGAAAACAAAACACAAAAAGGTCAAACTACGACCGATACATCAATATATCCCCACTGGAACGCAGAAGAAGGCACAACTACTACAGTCCGCTTTTTACCTGACGCAGACAATAATAACACATTCTTTTGGGTTGAGCGACAAATTATCAAGTTGCCCTTCAATGGAGTAAAGGGTGATCCTAATGTAAAACAGGTTCAGGTACAAGTTCCTTGCGTAGAGATGTATGGCGATACCTGCCCAGTATTAACTGAAGTTCGTCCTTGGTATAAGGATGAAACACTTAAAGAAATGGCAAATAAGTATTGGAAAAAGCGTAGTTATTTGTTCCAAGCTTTTGTTCGTCAAAACCCAATTGGTGATGACAAAACTCCAGCAAATCCTATTCGTAGACTTGTTATCAGTCCACAAATCTTTACTATTATCAAATCTAGTTTGATGGATCCTGAAATGGAAGAACTACCTACTGATTTTATGCGTGGTCTTGATTTTAATATTAAGAAAACAAGTAAAGGTGGTTATGCTGATTACTCAACAAGTAATTGGGCTAGAAAAGAAAGTCCATTGACTGAGGCTGAACAGCAAGCAATTGAAGCACATGGATTGTTCAATCTTGCTGATTTTCTTCCTAAGAAACCAACTTCAGCAGAACTAGAAATTATCAAGGAAATGTTTGAAGCCAGTGTAGATGGACAACCTTATGATAATGATCGTTGGGGTCAATATTATCGTCCATATGGCATTGATGCTCCTAGTGGTTCAAATACAGCAGAACGCAGTGTTGTAGCAGCACCTGTAAAAGAAACTGTAAAAGAACCTGTAAAAGAAGCAGCTCCTTGGGAAGATGAACCAGAAGCAGCAAGTAATCCTATTACTGTTCCAAAATCTGAAAAGTCATCAGACAAAGCAGCGGACATTTTGGCAATGATCCGCAATAGACAAAACAAGTCAGCCTAAGGTAGTATGGGAGAGTTTATCTCTCCCATTTTTAGGAGAACACAATGACATTACCAGATGAACGATACCGAGCCCTAAAGCAAGGTAAGAAATTATTAGAGGAGCTATGTGATCCAGGTCGTACACCAAGAGTACCAAGTTTAATTCGTGACCGAGCAAGAGCCGCACTTAGACATTACCCAAGTGATTATGAATTGGACCGTATAGCAGATAGTTGTCCAGACATACTTGATAAAATAAGTTTTTCTGATAAACTATACTTAAAAACATTAAACAAATAGGAGATATATTTGATTTATGTCACAAATTTTTGAGCGCAAAGAAGCACTTAAACAAGGTTTACAGACTTATTTTACAGGCAAGCCTTGTAAAAGAGGACACATATCTGAGAGATTTACAACAACTTGGACATGTGTAAGTTGCTCACGCTTAAATCTTTATCAAAGTGATAGAGACAGATACAGAAGTTTAGAAAATACTTTAGAAGTACAGTTTAGACAAAGAAAAAACAGCGCAGTTAAAAAAGGAATACCCTTTACCATAAAATTTGAAGATTTAGCCCAACCTGAATTTTGTCCAATATTGGGACTAAAATTAAATTATGGTTGGGGAGGTTCTAGTGGTAATTCAAGAGACCCCAATAAAGCAACAATTGATAAAGTGGTTCCAGAGTTGGGATATGTTTTGGGAAATGTATTTGTAATATCTTGGAGAGCAAATAAACTTAAATCAGATATGACGATTTACGAATTAGAAAAAATTTTAAAATATATAAAAGAGGCTATAAATGGTAAAACCATATGATTTCGCAAAATTTAGAAAAGATATTACAAAGTCCATTGAAGGACTTAGCATTGGATTCAACGACCCAACTGATTGGATATCTACAGGCAATCACGCCCTCAATTATCTCATTAGCGGTGATTTTAATAAAGGCGTACCTCTTGGTAAAGTTACTGTCTTTGCCGGAGAACCAGGATCAGGAAAAAGCTATATCTGTTCAGGAAATCTCGTCCGTCACGCACAACAACAAGGAATCTATGTTGTGCTTATTGATACAGAAAATGCCTTGGATGAAGACTGGTTGCAAAAACTCGGAGTAGACACTAGTGAGGATAAACTACTTAAATTGAACATGGCAATGATTGATGATGTTGCTAAAACAATAAGTGAGTTTATGAAAAACTATAGGACATTAACAGAAAATGACAAACCAAAAGTTCTTTTTGTTATTGATAGTCTTGGTATGTTGCTCACACCTACAGATGTTAATCAATTTGAAGCAGGTGATATGAAAGGTGATATGGGTCGTAAACCTAAAGCACTAACAGCACTTGTTCGTAATTGTGTTAATATGTTTGGTAGTCATAATGTAGGATTAATCGCAACCAATCATACTTATGCAAGCCAAGACATGTTTGACCCTGATGATAAAATCAGTGGTGGTCAAGGCTTTATCTACGCAAGTAGTATTGTTGTAGCTATGCGTAAACTAAAACTTAAAGAAGATGAAGACGGAAACAAAGTAAGTGATGTGCTTGGTATTCGTAGTGCTTGTAAAGTTATGAAAACAAGATATGCTAAACCCTTTGAGAGTGTTCAAATAAAAATCCCTTACCGCACAGGAATGAACCCATATAGTGGTTTGTTAGATTTATTTGAAAAATCAGGATTGTTAACAAAAGAAGGCAATCGGTTAGCCTATACTACAGTTGATGGTGAAGTTATCAAAAACTTTCGTAAAGGTTGGGAAACTAATAACGATAATTGTTTAGATAAGGTCATGACTGAGTATAGTAAAAGAAACGCAAATCAACTAAGTAATGTAACTACTGAGGAGGAAGTTACAGAATGAGTTTATCGTTGATTAGTGAAGTTTGGGAAGCATTACGCCAACATATCCAATTGGCTGACAAAGGTGATGCTGCTGATACATTAGTTAATTTATTGGTTGATAATGGATTCGATGTTGATGAAATAAAAGAAAACTTTCGTGGAGACAAAGAGATTGCCAGCGCACTTTCATATTTTGCTGAAAAAGAAGAATATGAAGATAGTGACTGGGAAGATAATTATACAGAAGATGACGATGATGAATGGTGATTAAGTGAATTGGTATTCACAAATAACAGCAGACTTAACTGTTATTCCAAACTTCATTTCATACTACGAAAATGAACTTGAGTTGGCAAAAAAAGATGTAAAAGTGTATGGTAATGTTGAAAAGAATATTTCAGCATTACCTGGCGTCACTGAACACCGTTTTAACCAACTACAAGAAGTTGAAGCAGTATTAAATTATCTTAACATTCAATTACGCAAGATTCGCCGAAAACATTTTCAAAAATACTTAGAAGCGTATAATAGAGCATTGACTAGCCGTGATGCTGAAAAGTATGTTGATGGCGAAGAAGAAGTGATTGACTTTGAAGTATTAATTAATGAAGTAGCCTTACTAAGAAATAAATGGTTAGGCATTATGAAAGGCTTGGATTCAAAAAATTTCATGCTAGGACATGTGGTTCGTTTAAGGTCAGCTGGTATGGAAGATATTACAATAGGATAAATATGGCTAATATTATAAAATCAAACCTCTTTACAAATTCACTTTGGTTAGATGACCTAGTTAATGATGAAAAAAGTAAAACTTTTATGGCACCAAATGACTTACTTACAATAAGTTGTTCGGCACACCGTCTCAAAAAATTTGATGGTAAGGGTAGATCACTTCATAGCTACATGCCTAATTATATCAATGATCAGGATGAATTACTAAGAAATAAGATTATAGACTACTATAGCAAAAAGTTTATGTTTCTTAAACTAAAAGGTATAGAATTAACTAAGTTCCGTAAAGATTTGTGTGATTTTATTAGTAAAGATTTTTATGATCCTGACCAAAAATGCTATGTGTATGAAGAAAAAGTATATGGTATGGTCTATCGTTTACCGAGTTTTTATGAATATGATTGTGAACTTCATAATATTATGTATGGCAAAACTGAAGTTAGTGGAACAACTTTCGGTAAACACAAATTAAAGTTTTTGACTAGATTGTATAGAGACAGTAGGTTACTTGGTAGGATAGAATATTGGTTTGTTAATGATGACAATAAAGTATTTTGTTTATCATATCCAAAAGAAAATAGTTTAGTATCATTATTGGATCATGCTATCAAAACACATGACATTATTGTTGATGGCAAATACAATACTAAACACATTGATGGGTATAGTTTTTACACATCTAATGAATATGATTTGTCCTTTTAATTAATTGTCATAATTCTGTAATAATAATATGCTACTATAAATGTAAATATACACAAATCATTTACAGGAGATAAAAAATGATTACAGAGACCGAGAACACCTCTAATAATAAACATTTAAGTGAAATTATTAGTGAGATGATGGTAAACCCCAATCGCCGAAATTTCTTAAAAGGAAGTTCGGCTTTTTTAACGGCGGCAACAGGCGCAACATTGGCAGGTTGTGCTAGTGGCGATGATGATGTTTTCACTAGACCCACAGCATTAACTTTTGAAGCAGTGCCTAAAAATACATTAGACAAGGTCACACTGCCACCAGGATATCAATATACTGTATTACATGGTACAGGTGATAGACTGGTCAGCAGCATTCCTGCCTATTCAAACAAAGGCACAGAAACTGATGACTGGAGCAAGAGAGTAGGCGATCATCACGACGGCGTTGAATTATTCCATCTTGATGCCAATGGCAAATATACAAAAAATATGACCGATCGTGCCTTATTAGCAATGAATCATGAAAGTTCAGCAGACGCACATTTCTTCCACCCTAACGGACAGACTAGCAATGGTACTAGTGGTAAGAAATATGACCAGTTTAGTGAATGGGATTTAGGGCGGCGTCCAGGTCTTGAAGCACTGAAAGAAATCAATCATCACGGTGTTAGCATTGTAGAAATCAATCGTGGCAGCGCAGGTTGGACCTATAAGTTAGACAGTGCTTTCAATCGTCGTATGACACCACATACTGTGGCTCGCATTGCAGGTCCTGCCAGCGAACTTAATAATATTAAGGCCTTGTTTGTGACCAAGTTTGACACCACAGGCGCTACTAGTCGCGGCACACTAAACAACTGTGGCACTGGATATACTCCTTGGGGAACTTTTCTAACCTGTGAAGAAAACTGGGCCACATACTTTGCTATGCCAAAAGGCAGCGTGGCACCGGATGCTCGTATGGCGCAAACTCGTGCTCGTTACGGAGTTCGTAACGCAGCACTAAGTGCCACTGCTGTGACTGGAAACACACAGGGATGGCACACAGTCACAGATCAACCAGACACAGAGCATCGTTTCAGTCGTTGGGATGCCAGCATTAAGGGCGCTACCGACCGTGACGATTTTCGTAACGAACCACAGACCTTCGGATATATTGTTGAGATAGATCCTATTCAACCAAACAGTGTTCCTGTTAAAAGAGTGGCTATGGGAAGGACTGCTCACGAGGCTGCGGTATTCGGACGATTAGAAGCAGGTAAGCCTGTCTCATTCTATTTGGGCTGTGATAGTCGTAATGAATACATTTACAAGTGGGTCAGTGCCAAGACTTGGGATCCTGCTGATGTAGGTGGTGGCACAGCCGCTGGCGACAAGTATCTTAACGATGGAAAATTGTATGTAGCCAAGTTCTTGGCAGATGGCACAGGTATGTGGTTGGAACTAAGCATTACAAATCCTGCTATTGCTAATTATGCTACATTTAAGTTTAATAATCAAGCAGAAGTTTATGTATTCACTCGCTTGGCTGCTGATGCGGTTGGTGCTACTAAAATGGATCGTCCAGAGTGGGGTGCTGTGAATCCTGCCAATGGTGAAGTTTATTTCGCATTGACTAACAATAATAGCACAAATCGTAATCCTAATACCACTGATGCTGCTAACCCAAGAAGTTATGCTGATCCTGATGGTAAAAAAGGTTCAGGTAATCCCAACGGACATATTATCCGTTTTAAAGAAAGTGCTACAGGATTGACATTTCAGTTTGATATCTTCTTGTTTGGTTCAGAGGAAGATAATGCTGCCAGCAATGTGTCTAAACTCTCTGCTAAGAATTCATTTAGTAGTCCAGATGGTTTATGGTTCAGCAAAGCTACAGGTCTATGCTGGATTCAAACAGACGATGGTGCCTACACAGATGAAGTTCATAATCAATTATTAGTGGCTATTCCAGGACAAGTTGGAGATGGTAAGGCCACTACAATTACCAATACCAATAGTGGCGTCACTAAAGATCAAGCCACATTCGTTGGTGCTGAATTAGGCGAAACTAAATTGCGTAGGTTCTTAACTGGGCCAGCAGGTTGTGAAATCACTGGTATTGCTGAGTCAGCAGATGGACGCACTATATTTGTCAATGTTCAACATCCTGGTGAAAATACCACAGCAGCATTTTGGACAGGTACAGCACCAGAAAGTCAATGGCCTGGTAACGCAGGTTATGGCGTAATTGGTCGTCCTCGTTCAGCAACTTTGGTAATAACAAAGGTTGACGGCGGACTAATAGGCGTATAAAAAAAATAAGGGGCTACGGCCCCTATCACACACAAAGGAAAAAATTATGAAAAAACTTTTATTGGCGATTACGACCACATTTTTCGCAATCACAGCACAAGCACAAATTACAGGCGCAGGTGCTACATTCCCCTACCCTATCTATGCTAAGTGGGCAGAAGCTTATCAAAAACAAACGGGTGTAGGATTAAATTACCAAAGTATTGGTAGTAGTGGAGGCATTCGTCAAATCAATGCCAAGACTGTGACATTTGGTGCCACTGACGCACCAGTAAAAGGAGAAGACCTTGATAAACTTGCTCAAGTTCAATTCCCTGCTATCATTGGTGGTACTGTTCCTGTAGTTAATCTTGATGGTTTTAAGCCAGGCGAACTTCGCATAACAGGCTCAGTGCTTGCTGACATTTATTTAGGAAATATAACAAAGTGGAATGATGAAAAAATTAGTAAACTTAATACTGGAAAAAAGCTCCCAGACACAACAATTACTGTTGTTCATCGTGCTGATGGATCTGGTACTACTTTTAATTTTACTGATTACTTAAGTGAAGTCAGTGAAGAATGGAAAACTAAAATGGGCAAGGGTGCTGCCGTTAAATGGATTCCTGCTACAGCAGTAGGCGGCAAAGGTAATGAAGGCGTTGCTGCTAATGTAAATAGAATTAAAGGTAGTATTGGTTATGTAGAATATGCTTATGTTAAAAAGAACGGCATGAACTTTATGTTGTTACAAAATAAAGCAGGAGTATTTGTTGCTCCAGATGATATAACTTTCGCAGCAGCGGCAGCAGGCGCAGATTGGTTTAGTGTTCCAGGAATGGGTGTTAGTATTGTAAATCAAGCTGGTAAAGACACATGGCCCATTTCTACAGCAAGTTTTATTGTCATGTACAAAGATCCTGTTGATAAGAAAGCTAGCCAAGAAGTGATTAAGTTTTTTGACTGGAGTTTTAAGAATGGTAAGAAAATGAGTGAAGAACTGGATTATGTTCATTTGCCAGACAAATTACAAAATGATATCCGTACCAAAGTATGGAGTCAGATTAAGTAATTGTAACAATTTCGTAGTAATAAATTTTGTTGATACCTGTAAATAGTGTTGAGAGTCACAAGCTCTCAATACTAACAAGGAGTCACAAAATGAAACTTGAAATGCGTGCCTGGGATCTAGATGTCAAAGTTGAATTAGAAGACGATGATACTTTAGACCAAACACAGGTTTTAGATACAGTTAAAAATTTATTGAACACATTAGTTCAGTATGAGAAAGTAAATATTTCTATTACTCAGATTGTTGATGAAAAACAAGATTCTGATTTAGATAGGGATGATGACGATTTAGAAGTATAATGTTGGTTAAATAGGTTCCTCTATGAAATGGTTTATAACGCTATCTTTATATCAGATGTACACTTGGGCACGAAGGGTTGTAAAGCTGAATTATTAGCAAACTTTCTAAAACATAATTCGTCAACTAAGTTATATCTTATCGGTGATATAATAGACGGCTGGAAGATACAACAAAACAAATGGGTCTGGAAACAGACCCATACCAATGTAATACGCCGTATATTAGGTCTATCTAAACGGGGCACAGAAGTTATCTATGTGTTAGGGAATCATGATGAATTCATTAGACCATTATTACCATACAAGATTAACTTTGGTAAAATTAAAATAGCTAATCAATATACACATAGTGGTATTGATGGTAAGAAATACTTAGTGGTACACGGAGATTTATTTGATGGGATAACAAGATTGGCTCCATGGATAAGTTTTCTTGGAGATAAAGCCTATGATGTTCTTTTATCACTTAATACCCAGTTTAATCGTATTCGTCACCGTTTTGGGTTCGGCTATTGGAGTCTTAGTCAATATCTTAAGCACAGAGTCAAACGGGCTATGGATTTTATTTTTAGATTTGAGAATAATTTGGCTGATTATTGTATTAAGCGTGGGTTTGATGGAGTTATATGTGGTCATATACATCATGCTGAAATCAAAACAATTAAAGGTATACGATATATGAATGATGGAGATTGGGTAGAAAGTTGTACAGCATTAGTAGAACATACAGATGGTACTTGGGAAATAATTTATTGGACAAAGGAATTGTTAGATGTGGACATTGTTTCTGATAGTGGTCAACATATATGACCCAACTGACATTCCTGGTAGAATACAACTACAATTTAAAGATGAAACTAGTTGTAGTGAAGCATTACAAAATATGAATTATTGGGTTAAGTTTCCTTGGTTTAAAGTGGAGGGTAAATGTGAAAAAAATATTGATAGTAACAGACAACATACGAGACCAAATTAATGGCGTGGTCACAACATACAAAAATTTGGAGGCGTATGCGCTTCGGGATAGTTATAACTTTGTTTATATTACTCCCGATGAGTTCAGCTACTTTGATTGCCCTATCTATCACGAAGTCAAGATTGCCTATCCAAGGAAAATGGGCGAGAAGATTGAGGAGATCAATCCACATTATATCCACATCGCCACGGAGGGTCCTGTGGGTCTGTGGGCTAGAAAATATCTTACAAAATCTAATATTAGGTATAATACTGCTTACCATACTAAATTCCCTGAAGGACTGGAAACCCTTTTTGGAATTCCTGAATCAATTACTTGGCGCTATATAAAATGGTTTCATAAACATACAGGTAGAGTACTAACCACCACTCCAAGTATGGTTGAACAACTTAGACAAAAGGGTATAAAAAACCTTGTTTCTTGGACTAGAGGGGTTGACAGAAACATTTTTTCTAGTAAACTACGCAATAAGTCATCAGAAAAACTAAACTTAGTTTGTGTAAGTCGTGTTAGTAAAGAAAAAAATTTAGATGATTTTTGTAGTATAAATTATTTTCACGCACATAAAATTTTAGTTGGTGATGGCCCATATCGTAAAGAACTTGAAAGTAAATACCCTGATGTTGAATTTGTTGGATTTAAAACAGGCACAGAATTGGCAACTTATTTCGCTAATGCTGATGTATTTGTTTTTCCAAGTCGTTGGGAAACTTTTGGAATTGTTATGATAGAAGCAATGGCATGCGGTACCCCAGTAGCAGCATATCCATGCCAAGGCCCAATTGATGTAGTAGAGCATGGTGTAACAGGATTTTTAAGAGACAATTTAAAACAAGCAATAACCGAGTGCCTTACACTGGATAGATATGATGTTGAAATCGGTAGTACTAAGTATGATTGGGAAAATGCTTGGCAAATATTCAAAAACAATTTATTAGAGGTATAAATGGGTGATTCAGCAAGTGGATTTTTAGGTGTGTTTGAACAGCGTGTAAGTCAACTAAGAAAAAGATTAAAAGATGAATTGGATAAAGATAAACCAATTCG
>Ga0172367_10001326_pt1 | contig 36328 bp, 43 predicted proteins | sample Lak10m_FD_114542 | JGI IMG/M metagenome (GOLD analysis project Ga0172367, IMG submission 114542) | Freshwater microbial communities from Kabuno Bay, South-Kivu, Congo - kab_022012_10m | ecosystem: Environmental > Aquatic > Freshwater > Lake | place: Democratic Republic of the Congo: South-Kivu... | reverse complement strand
CTTGAAGTTTGTTTTCAAAGTCTTAACTGCTTGCACCATGTTTGTGTGTTGCATCAGTGATCGGGCAAGACCTGGACTGGATTTAACTTGATTGGCAGAAAGCAATGCAAGAACACGCTTTTCGTTGTCTGTCAATGAGCCTTTGAGGTTTCTTCCACCTTGTTGTGGAGCCCCTTGTGGTTGTCCCATATTGAAGTCTTGTTCTTGCAGATATTGCTTAAATGTAATCATCGTTGTGTTCCTGTGTTGGTATATGTATTTATAACACGTCTGCTTCAATTAAGTGTAATTGCAATACAATTGTCATAGCGTATGCGAGTGCGTGGGATCTTTTGAATGAAGACTTGTCGTCACTGCCCTGTCTATACAGCATTGGACGCACTTTTGTTTTATTTCTGATATAATCATTCAATAAATGACGTTTATTTGGGCGAATTAAAGCAACAACATCTGCAAGTTCTTGAATGGATTGCGGTTTTACTTGTGAGATTATTTTGTGGTGTTTGCTGATCTGAAAAAGTTTAGCAACGTGCTCTTCACGTAGCAATAATGACCAATCGGGCTCTCTTTTTAGCAGAGCACGGATTTCTTGCTTGCTTTCAAAATAATCTAGTGTGGATAAGTGCAGGAAGTCAATCTTGAAGTATCCCATCACCTCTGCTTCTTCATATGGGATGGCTGACCAACCTGTTACAGGATCAACAGGAATGTTTTGGAAGTAGTGTCCGCAAGGATGCTTTGCGAGGTCGTCATCACGGACCATAGACGCAGGAACAGCCTGTGGGAAGACTGTTCTTGGGTCAAATGACGGCTTGAAATCTAGATCTATGTCAGGTCTGTGAGCCATTGTCTCTCTGCTCTTTCCGCCGTTTTGCAGCTGCCTTTATTTTTTCAACGACCTCGGGTGGGCGAGGTCGGCCTTTTAGTGTTGCACGGATGCGTTCTTTTACATCATCCGACCGCGGCACCCCTCTGCCTGTCTCGCTCCTGCGTTGATTGCACAATTTGGACGGCCCGTGCTTGTTGATTTTGTGGATTGCCGATATTTTATCTTTGGTTTCTTGGGTGTGAGGTCCCTTCGACTTGCCCACGTGTGACTTGGACATTTTTTGTCGCTGTTCCTCAGTCACAATGTGACCAGTGGTTCCGTCGCCACCATATGTCATATTATACCCAGCCCCATTTGCGTAGAATGAGTTAAATTGTCGGATAAACATCTGTTCCAACAGTTTAACCCCTTCGGCTGTATCTGACTGACCAATCTCCTCTATAGTGAATGCTTGCTCACCATATTTTTTAATGGCCTCGTGCAGAATGTGCATATTCTGCTCTAAATTATATTTTACAGGCTTGAGATGATCTCTCCACCGCTCAGACAAAGAGCGCTGAGTAATGCCAATATATACTTTACCATTGACCGTGTTTGTTATTTTGTAACACAAGAATGTCATTTGGACATTTTACCACAAACCAACCAAAAAATCAACTAGAACGCACCACCATCAATTGCAGCAGACTGAATTGCTGTTGTCGCATCTGCCACACTATTGTCAACGTATTGCTTTGTTGCTGCGTGCAGAACTTGTGTTGGATCGCCACTAAGCGTCAAAGCACCAGTCATTACACCACCAATCTTACGAACATAACGACCATCCGACGTTTGTAAGTTCATTGCATCGCGCGCATTTACAGGGTCAGCCAAGTTGACGATTTTGTTGGTTGTGCCCATGTCAATGAATGCAAGTCCGGATGCATCACTCATTGATAGAGGACCAGTCATTGTATCACCAGCTTTTGCAACCTTGGTGTCAGCATAGTCCTTCGTTACTGCATCGGCACCATTTGAGGGTGCTGCAAGGTTTGTGATTGCAAATCCACCCATGTCGAGATCACCGATCATTGTGGACATGCCCGACAAACTCATGAAGTTGTCATCAACATAGCGCTTGTTAACAGCATCTTGTGGATCAACCGGGTTGGTTACATACACTAAACGGTGGTTGTCCATTGATATATCAGCCGTGAATGCAGTTGTTCCGTCGCGGCGCATATACGTGTTGTTAAAGTATGTTGGGTTGATGCCAACAGCATTTGCGGACACCAAAATGCCTGTACCTTGACCAACATTGAGGATATTACCTGTGTATTTCAAGCCTGCACCATCAACCAACATTGACGGACCAGCAAATTCAATCCACTTGTATTCGTAGTTGTAGTTACCAGTGCCCCACTGACCACGGAATGTATACGAGTGACCGTAGTGTAGTGAATTCACACCCAGCACAGAAACAGCATCAGGCTCAACAGGCAATTGTGGCGGATAAACAGCTGCTGGTGCAGTGCCCCAATCAACCGAATAATCATCACTCAATCCGTTAACTGTTACAATTTTGCCTGCTGCCGAAACAGTGGCTGTTCCAAGAGCAGAGCCAACACCAAAACTCCCACCTGGTGTTGGGACGGTAACTTCGTCATTGTCCACTTCGAAATATACACCAAAGCGGTCGCCAGGCTGAACCGGACGGTCTAGCACATCGACCCACGTGGTCCCACTCCATGCCATCACATGACCGTGTTTACCATTCCAGGCTTGTCCAGCATGGTAAAGAGTGCCCGATATTGTGAGCAGGCCTGTTGATGGGATTGTTTCTTGTACCGTGATGTGTGTTTCGGTCCCAACTAGTGCTACCGCCGCGATTGTGTATGGTTGGTTTGCTGTTGGTTCCTGGTTACCCTTAATTTCAATCGTTTGTCCAACAGCAAATGTTGATGTGTAATCACCATCAACAGTCCAAACCTTTAATGCATCGTTTACACCTGACACAGCATACGCAGTTGGTTTAACAATGTATGATCTGTAGAACAACATTGCACTGTCAGCGATTGCTGGGGGTGCGGCTAGTGTGTCGTCAAACAGGTTAGGATCGAGAACTGACTGTAACCAAACGATGCCTGATGAAAGACTATCGACATATGATTTGGTTGCTACATCTTGCGATTGTAGAGGGTCTAGAGCGTTAGTAATGCGATGCATTCCCATATCAAGGTCTGCAAGCATTGTGTCCCCATCAACATTAACGTAACGTGCATCAGCAGTGCGCATATTCAATGCATCCGTGCCATTTGCTGTATTCAAATCAATTACGGCGCCTGTTGGAACATCAGTATCAGCCAAATCTGTGATTTTGTGGAGCACGCCTGATAGAGGCTCTGTCATGCTCAACACCCCAGACATGTAATCACCAGCAACATTAACGTAGCGTGCATCAGCGGTGCGAAGATTCACGGCATCTTGTGGATTAACGGCATCACCCAAGTTTGTGATGCTATATTGGTTCATGTCAACATCACCCTGAGTCGGCATGCCTTGAACAACAATCCCGCTCCAGGCACCATTGAACCAAACATTCATTGATGGAACAGCTGTGTTAAACCACAATTGACCATTGAGTGGTGATGCTGGTGGTTGTGAATTAGCAAAGTTCTCCAGGTGGTGGATTGCGTTATTCTGTAGTGCTTGGCCCCAAGTTGTGGTCGCGTTATAATGTGTCACACCTCGCCCCACCAGTTGTAGTGATGTTGCTGGTGTAAGAACTGTGTATTGAATGTGGCCGTACGGAACAGCGGGTGATGGATAAATGATATATCCAGACTGCCCAATTATTGGTGTTACCGCGGATGGATCTGTTACAATCGTTCGGATCTCAGTAATCTGGATCGGGTCGCCCGTAACTGGGTCATTAGCTGGAACAACATTTACGCTGTCAACGGTTAACCGTTTGAAGCTATAATAGTTATTATTCTTTATTGTTACTGTATGTCCAACGTTAAATGTGTTGGAATAATCTCCAGCAACTCGCCACGACACAATATAGTTGTGTGGTGTGGTTGGCGTAATTGCAGGAGGTGCTGCAAATTGCAATTGAACAGGTGCACCTGCAACAACAGAACCGGTTGCTGTTGTATTGCTAATAATCAGTCCATTTATACCGACGTGGGCTGGGTTGCTTGGATCAGGCGCAGCAATAGTGATTGCTGTTGTCGGGATCGTTGGCTGGATGTTGCCGTTGGCTGGTCCTGATGCCCCAGACACAACCGTCCCAATGGTGATGATTGTTTGCTCACCACCAAAAACAGTGTCCACTTGAATTATATCATGAGTCCCGTTTAGAGGATGAGATCCAACAGCGTGTGTTGTGTTTTGGGTGATTTGTAGTTGTTGGGATGTGATTGGTTCAACATCAACATTAGGGTCCCCTGCCGCTGCAGCGGATGCTTCCGCTAGAGTGTTATAAATGTTGTCCAATACCCCATTGATATAGACGCCGTATCTCGTGGTGACAACAAAGAAATCTGATACGTTACCATCCACAGTCACTTGCGAGGTTGTTGCTCCAATCACGAGATCGGTAATAACATATGACTGGCTTTGAACTGTGTTTGCTACAAGGTATCCACCGTTAGCTTGGGCGAATGTGTTACCTTCAATCTTAAATGTTGAGCCTGGGTAAAAGATCTCACGTCCGTTTGTGATACCTTGTATAATCCAGCGGCCATTTGTGCCAGTGACCACGCCGACAACGTCAAATGTTGCAGAGGCTAGCGGTGTCCATGAGCTCAATGAAATTGAAGTTGTTTTGTTCGGTAGATATACAGCGTTTGTAACACCATACTCTCCCACATATGGCGATGGCGTTGATGGATCCAAGTCAATAACATTGAATGGATAACAAAACTTTACTGCTCTTGCGTTTACCGCAGTTGACAGAGTTGCTGATAACGTTACAATTCGGGATGTTTTTTCAATTGCTGTGATTTTTACACGCGTGTCTTCATCACTTACAAAGAAAAACACTCCATCTGTAATTTCTTGTGTTGTTTTCGGGATCTCAACAAACATTCCAACTTCAAGCCCAGCAGCAATCAGTGTGTCAAATTCAGCTTGTGATTGACACATGATTGTATTTGTGCCAACTGCACCACCAAATGTGTTTGCCGATAGGGTGATTAATCGTTCAGACAAATCACCGTTTACGATAATTGATCCACTAGAGTAATCAATATCGACGATTTCATTTGGAATGGATTGGTTGGAAGTGCCTTGGGTGACTGGTCCGTTGCTTTCCAGTGGATAAATGTCAACCAGTTCTGTGCCGTTGGATAAAAAGAATGTTGTCTTTGGTGTTGTCATTTGTATTTCCTATTAATATGTTCCGCCGTCAACAGACCCATTAGGACCGGCTGCTACAAAGAGATTACGGGCTGTGCGTAGATTCAAAGCATCTTGTGGATCCACTGCATCACGCAAGTTCACAATTTTGTTGTTGCTCATATCCAGTGGTCCAAGCATCTGTCCGCCTGTTGCTTTAACGTAGCGGCTATCGCCCGATGCAACGTTCAACGCTTGTGTCATATCAGGGGTGAATTGATTTATGTCTGCAACGCCTGTAATCCCATTTGACGACATATTCAATGGGCCGGCCATTGAATCACCGCTCACATTGACGTATAAAGTATCACCTGTACGCTTGTTTAGTGCATCTTGTGGGTTTATAGCGTCCCCTACATTGATGCCTCTGAAATTACCAAAATCGAGATTGTTCTGAAGAGTGGAATTTGTTGTTGGGATTTGTGCCCACGTGGACCCTGTATAAACGTAAAGGCCAAGTTTTAATGGATCGGAAGGGTATGCAACGTCTCCAAAATCAGCATTTTTGTACCACAATTGTCCTTGAATTGGGTATGCTGGTCGAGACTTGTTTGCAAAGTTTTCAAGTAGGTGAACAAAGTTTTTCTGTATTGGCTCACCATAATCAAAAGCGCCCTTGCCGAGAACAACAAGTGATGTGTTTGCACTGACGGCCCCACTGTACAGTGGTGTTGGCGCGGCTGGTTCTTTTGGCCCGTTTGCTGTATACGGTTTTACAACAAACGGGGCTTTTGAGCCGTCCGAAAATGTTATCTGATAGTCCATCCTAAACCTCGTGGTTATATTCGCTATTATTTATGAATGATAACCAGATGGTTTAGCACATCATATGTTCAGTTCTTTGATATACAGTTTGATCTTATCAACATCTTTGGGTTTTTGGTCAAATCTGTCAAACCAACTGTCAGGATCGATCAATGTTTCCAAGATGATCTTCTGCTCGTCAGACAGTTTGTCTCTGAAATACAACTTAAACTTGGTGCTGTGAAGTAGCAACCACGGCGATAGTTGTCGAATTCGCACCAGGTGGATCAATTGTGCGGGAGTAATGTGGTCAAATACATCACTAACGTCAACGTCAGCCTCGTCTGCTATATTCAAAAGTGTTTTTACTGATAATGATACCTGGTCCATTGGTTTTGCCTGATGGTCAACAAATTCCATGTACAGGAGATATGCATCATCGGTCGTCCACATTGTCGGTGGGTACTTCTTCTCAACCATTAACCAGATGAACTTTTCAGGCATGGGCAGATTTACTTTTGCTGCAAATTGAGCAAAGTTTATGAATGTTCTGAAGTACCTGGAATCCAAGAATGCATTAGCTGATGGCGGTGAGCGTTTCATGACACGCATCCAGCGTTGGTAATAACTCAACGCAGCCTGTCCCATCGGAGATTGCAGTTCCTCAAACCGTTTCATTTCCTTGCACTTGTGCGTCAGAAATGCAGCTTCTTTCACCATAACTTTATGGCAGTGTTTACAGGTGAATGATGCTGTTACGGTGCGGACACGAGATGATCTAGTCGGATTTACCGCCATTAGCATTGTATTCTTTCTTGATCTTTGTTATAATATCTTGCTGATACCCCAATTGTTGGGCTAGTTCAGCGACTTGTTCATATGATAATATTTTTACAGCATCCTTAGCTTGTCTTGTGCTGTACTTGTAATATTCCGCCACCACCTGCACAGAGGTTGATTTTTCACCACCGCTACCCTTTTGGGATGTCCAGGTATATTTCTGGAATCTGCCAGGTGCGCAAATAGTTAGCAGTTGCCAAAGCAGTTGTTTGTGTCTGAACAGACTGAATACAAATGGATTCGTTAATTCATTGATCATGAACACTTGGCGAGCAGATTCAGTGCCTGTCATCCACCGCTGGATCAACAGAGGTTGAAGTGCCTTCTGTTGATCCTCGGGTAGGTTTTCAAAATACTCGGCATTTTTGTTATTGGCTTGTCCCAGAACAGCAAAAATGTCATTTTTGTATTTTGTTTGTGACATCAGAGAGTTAACACCCATTTGACAATCGTGGCAATATCTTCATCAGGCACTGCCGGACTATTGGCTGGCATTGGGATTGGGCCCCATACACCACTACCACCCTTTGCTACCTTTGCAGATAGCTTAGCGGCAACATCCTGACCCTTATACTTGGTGGCAACGTCCTTGAACGCAGGACCAAGAACCTTTTTCTCTACGCTATGACATGCTAGGCAGCCCCGTTTTTGTGCTAGTTCTTGGCTTGCTTGGGCTGGTGCTGCCATAAATGTTGCTGCTAGTGCTAGTGCAAATAGTGTTTTATTCATCATCTTCAATCTCCTTGTTGAGTAGTTCTCTGATTGCAAACCTTCGCTCACAGAATTTACATACAATTGTCTCATCATTTTGGTCAAAGGTCAAGTGTGTGTATGGATGCACACATTCCTTCACCATCTCTTTGCGGAGTGCTTGAACATCGTCCATCAGAGGCGCTTTCTGTGCCATCAGATCAACAATCTGGTCTTCAATCGGGCGAAGCTTTGCCAACAGCTTGACCATATTGTCCATTTTGCGATCCCAACTTACCTTCTCGCTACGGGTAGCGTTATCGGCGATTGTTTCCAGGATACGGCGCACTTCTGCCTGCTCTAATGTTTCGTCGTCTGGTTTCTTTCTGCGAGCCATGTCAGTTCCTTATAGCAGCTTCATTGCGTTTGTGTATGCTTCATCATGCTTATCACCTTCATCCGCCTTTGCTGCTGCACGGATTTGTGCATTGATTTCTGCTACCTTGTACAGCTCTTGAATCCAGTCCTGTTGTCTTGCATTGCGTTCTGCTTGCTCCGCATCCCGCTTAACGGCTGAGGCATAGTCTTGGGCCCATTCCATGATTTGATCTTCCCAATCTGCGCAGCCTTCAACGCCAAGAGTTTGGCGTAGTTGCCCAACAAACTCTTGCATTCGTTGGTAGTGTTGTGATGTGGTGTCTGAAATGAATGAGTTGATAGTGCTATCCGTGATGTATACCCCTGTTGACCCAGCGTTCGTGATGGTATGGGTTGTTGTCAACGGAATGTTGGTAGATATTGTTGTAATGTCATTGTGGTTGGGTGTGAGACCGAGACCTCCGTCAATGCGGAATGCTGTTGCATCATCCGGCATCTTAACATCCGCAATAATGTCAGCAACTGAACCGATGCCGTATGTGTATGTGGTTGGATCATACTGAACAGTGTATGTGCCATCGCCAGCAGTCCATTCTACATCTTCGATCGTCAAACCTGTGGTAGCCAGGTATTGATCCGTCAATGATGAAATGTATACATAATCACTGAATGAGCACTCATATGATGGGTCATAATCTTGTTCGTATTTTGCCTTTACACTCTCGTAAATCTGTTTTACCTTCTCGTCCATAGTCATTCTCCTTTTAAATTTGACCAAGTCTAATTAAACAAGCTGCCATGTTGATCTCCTGATCGCTGACAAGCGAGTTCTTGTACAGGTGTTCAGCAATAATAACAATTGCTTCTTCCCATTTATCTTTATCATCAGCAAAGCGAGGTGCTCTGTTAATGTTCTCATACAGAAAACGATACACATTTTCCCACTCATCGTTTGATACAGACGAGCATAACAACTTCCGTGCTTCATTCCACTTATTACGCTCAATCAATTCAATCAGCTTGAACTTGTAATCTCCGTCCGAGCCTTCAAAATGAGGTGGCTGAAGCAGACCATCGATTGAATTCTGTTGTAGTGAGTTGACAATTTTGCGAATGTCAGGATACCCGTACGCAATGTACTTGTCCAGGAGGTTCAGGTCAAACTTGACCTTTTCTGCTGCAAGAATGCCGATCAAGTATTCTGCAATGTCGTTTTTATCGCCCGCCTTGAAGTGGAAGTGTTGGCAGCGGGATTTAATCGGTGGGATGATTTTGTTTTCGTGGTTGCATGTGAGAATGAAACGCACTGTCTCATGCACTTCTTCCATAAACCGCTTTAAAGCGGCTTGTGCCGGTGGGGTTAGCATATCGGCTTCTTCCAGATGGACGATCTTGAATGCACCCATTGAAATAGAGCTTGCAAAGTTCTTGATGCCATCTCGGAATGTGTCAATACCGCGTTCATCAGATGCATTGATGACCAGAACATCGGTATCATCGATGTCCATTGAACGGATAAGGATCTGTGCTATCGTTGTTTTACCGCTACCTTGCACACCAGATAATAGCAGATGTGGGATGGTTTTGTCAGCAATGAATTTGGTGAATGCTGCTCGCTGTTGTGGGTCGTGGAAGACGTATTCGTCAATCGTTTGTGGACGATATTTTTCCGTCCATAAATAGTTTCTGCTCACTTGCTAACCTTTCGGAGTATAGTTGTATTTTATTATTATACGACCATACTCTGAAAATGTCAACCAAGATATAAGCCGAGTCCGTTCTTACGAAGAATTTCTTCGATGGCGCTGAGTTCCCAACGATCGTCTTGCGTTAGGGGTTCTCCACTACGTTCCTTGTCCTTTAACCAACGATAATGTTGGATAAGCTCTTGGAGTTTTGCATCACTAAGAGCGGTATTGATGGAGCTGTATGGACGAGTTCTGCGGCGGGCCTGTGATGGTTTGGATGGTTCTACAACAGGCTCTTCAACAAATTCTTCAACCACAGGCTCTTCCATGAATGTCTCAGCTTCCTGTACGATCTCCTCGACAGCTTCTTCAGGTTCCGGTTCAGGTTGGATTTCTTTTACTGGTTCCTCAACCGCTGGCGCAGGCTCTTCAGCAACCGGTGCAGCTTCTTGAACCACTTCTTCTGGTGTTGGATATTCTTGTGGAATTTCGACTTCATATTCAACCGGTTCATATACTTCATCAAGTTTTTCGTTGATTTCTTCCAGAGTTGGCTCTTGAACCACAGGTTCCTCAATGAGCAGCTGAGGTTCTGGATTTTCAGTAACCGGCTCAGGTTTTGGTGGTTCAATGACAGGAGCAACAAGCGCCATCGCGGCCTTTTCTGCTGATTCACGTTCTTTTTCTTCTTTACGGAGACGGATTGCAATATTAACGGCTAGCGTTAATGACACAGCCATTGGGTCAAAGGCAAAAATGATAAGATAGATCAAATACTTTGTTGCGTTATCTGTGTCCAACTCAAAAGCAGAGGCAATGTAAGTGATTGGACCGATGTGAGCTTGCGTTTTAATTAGCTTGGTTTTTTCTTCAAGAATGATTTTATCTAACTCGGAAATGCGATCGGTTGCTTGTTTTTGTTCTGCTTTGAACCCTTTGATTAGAGCTACTCTACCACGAACCACATTTGTTGGAAGTTGTGCAATCTGTTCATCAATCTGTGTTTTACGCTGAATCAAGCGAGCCTTTTCGTCTTCAAGGAGCTTGACTTGTTCTTCAACTTGTTTTAATGGGAGGACGTCTGTTTGATACCCTGAAGACAGATATCCGAAAATACCTGTTGATGTTAACACCATTAGTGTTAAAATGCCTGCCATCAAATATGTTTTTAACCAAACGTTGGTTTGATTCCAATACCGATATAAGTATGAAGCAGCAATCAGTTTACCGGCTTCAAGTGATGATCCCATTAGCACAACGGACCAGAACGTACCACTGAATGTGGCAGCTAGACCATACACGCTAAAGAAAGCTGCAGCGCCAGCAATAAATGCTGTTGTTATTATCAGTAATGTAATGAAAACCATAAAAATCCTTGTAAAAAGGTTGTTAATCAGTCAGGATACCGGTATGCAAGCACTTGCTTGTCGTCGGTGCGCCAGTACTTTGTTCCTTCAAATACAACACCTTCAGTCCACCGCAGGTTGTCGATTAGCACCTCGCAGTCTGACCTAGTTAGTTCTTCGGTGACTTCTGGACCAACAGCAAGAACTCTTGCCCAACGAGGTTCTTTTGCACTAGCGTCAAAATGTCCTGCAATTTGAATGCCCGCTTCGGTGGTTTGTGTGAACTGATTCTTTGAATCGAGACCGTCTAAAAACTCAAAAATAATGTGATTGCGGATAGCTCTCAGTTTCATATGGTGTTATCTCTATATTTATGGGTTACTTATTTGTTAGCTGGTTTGATGATTTTTTTCTTCACAGGTTCCGCGGCAACCTGCGGTTCTGTGTCTGCTGAAATATCTTCAACTTCCACTGCAACTTCTTCAATTGCTGGCTCTACTGCTGTAACCACAGGTTGAGGTTGAGCGGTTCCTGCTTGTGGTGCAGCAGCTTGCGCCACAGTTTCTGACATGCGGCGGAGACGTCGTTTAAACTTCTGATCGATGAAGTCTTCTCGTGCTTTCACTGTCGATGCTTTTGGTGCCTGTCCTAAATTTTCTTTGATCCGCAGGAGATCGAAATCCACGATTTCGCCTCTAGCTGAGCGTACACCTTTTGCCATTTGTTTCTCCTATTCACTTATAAAATCGTTAATGTCAAGATCGTATGCAAAGCTATCCACATCATGAACGCCAATCACATACAACACATAGCTTGACACACTCGAACCCCGCCCAACGCCCCAAACGACATTGCCGGCAGTTAGTTTATTTATGATGAAAATTATCGTGCGTAACACATCAAATAAATTGTGTCGTTTGAATATTTTCAGTTCCTGTGCCAATCGCATATCTCGTTGCACACACTCATCTTCATCTGTGTTTGCTGTTATCAGCATGTGTTTTTCTGAAATGTATTCCACAACGTCAAGCGTTCTGTATTCGTCTGGTATGTTCCATGTGTAATCAAGTGGCTTGCACCCAGTCTTAACAGTGAGCTCTTGTTCTTTTGAAACATGTTTGTTGTATTCTTTTACTGCATCGTTGATGTAATCCACATACTCAACATCATACATCCTCACCACTTTTTCCAATGTTGACGGATCGTAAGATGATGTGCCGTCAAACCAAAGGGTTCTATTTCGTAGTTGGGTACTACGCATGGTTATGCGAATGAACTCTCGTACGGCTTACCCTGTGTGTCAATGTTTGGTGTTCTCACCGGCATAGTTGGGGATTCTGGGTTAGCAAATGGTCCTGACAGTTGCGCGGGCCGAGCGGCTTGGGGTGGAGGCATCATACTTGGGCCAGCCGGAACTGCTGGTAATGGTCGGGGTACTGGATTTGTCGGCATTGGTTGCAGCGGTTGTGTTGCAACAGGTTGCTGTCCAACAGATTCTTCGATACTGTTAATCTTTTCACGGATACGAGCCCACTGTCGTGCATCTGGGGTCCAGTCTTCAGGCTGCATTTCTTCTACGCCCTGGAGCCACATCTTGAATTCTTTTACTGTAATCTTTTTGTCTTCGCTCATTTTAATCTCCTAGTTGTTTATTAAGTCGCTCACAGACAGGTCTTTGAGATATTTTGCATATGAGTCTGTTGGAGCAATGTTGATCCAAGCGTTTGGACCAATTGGATGACACAACATCTGGTGTTTGTTCAACGCTGGGTTTATGTTTTTGTATTCGATAAAATAGTCAACAACGCTCACACTAGCACCTGTTGGCGCTGACATTGATGGACCATACACCAGTGCGGTAAATTCCCGGCCTGCTGCTTCGGCTAGCTCGATTGTATCCAATTGAGCAGTCTCTGGGTCAAAAACTAGCACATTCCACGACGCCGGAACAGGGAAGTCAAACCCCTCGACGCGCAGGATCACGGTTGGACACACAATCTCCTCTAGCACATTTAGAGGTGTTAAAGTGAAGTCCTTCATGGACAGGTCTAACACCCAAAAATAGTCTGATATGATTGGTGCTGATATGTTGTCGATTATAATCGGCTGCGAGGTATTGTCAAATATAAGCATTTAATTATTATACTCTATGTAAAGGTTGAAGTCAAGCGTCATACTGAATTTTATGCTTTTTGTGTGGGTATTGCGCTTCTTTGTAATAATTTATCCGCTCTGTTACGTGACGTTTGCTGTACTTCAAATCACTACAAACATCCCACACATTAACAAAGTCTTTGTCGTTTGCCATGCGCAAGCCGCGTCCAATTGCTTGAATTACCCGAATAAATGATTTACCCGGATCGATCAAGAATAGGTTGAAAATGCGATTAATGCTCAATCCCGTTCCTGCAACGTGCACAGTTGCAATCACAACAAGATCATCGTAGTCTTTGAACATATCGTAGATATCTTTGCGGTCCTTTTGCTTAACATCCTGACCGTTTACAAAGATTGCCCCTTCGATGTGTTTTGCTAGTTTGCGACCAAATGCGATGTTGTCAACAAGACATAGTACATTGCCTTTGCGCTCGTCTCGCTTTTGCTCAATCATATGAGCAATCCATTCAATGCGATCTGCTTTCTTTTGAAGATAGTTCTTTTCTGCTGTAAAATCAGGGAAGTACCCATCCTTAAATTGAATGTATGTGGGTGGCTTTTCACCGAATGGTACTTCTTCTTCGCAGTATTGCTTCCATTCAGCCTCGAGATTTTCTTCAAGTTGTAATACATTGATGTGTAGGCGAGACAAAATGCCCTTGTCGATCAAGTGTGAAGCATTTACTGTATATTTCACATCACCGACAGCAACATTCACAGCCAGTTGGTCGGCTTGTTCTTTTGGTAGGGTTCCTGTAACTCCAAAGCGATATGGGATACGGGAACAGTGGTTGGTTAGAATGTCAGATAATACTTTACCCTTCAATCCATGACATTCATCCACAATAACCATTTGGAACATCTGAATAACCTTGGGATTGTTCTTCAGCGCTTGCCATGTTGATATGACGTGTTGATGATCCAAATCTTTATTGGTTCCACTATATTCACCGACATCCAACTGATATGTAATGTAATCAGCTTTGGTTTGTTTGATCAAATCCTGGCTGGGCACGATTGTCAATGTTTTGATATTGTGCTGCCCGTATACATGACACAGAGCAGCACAAAGAATGGTCTTGCCAGCACCTGTTGCAGCAATAACAATGCCATGTCCGTTATCAATCAGTGCATTGACGGCTTCAACTTGGTGATCACGCAGAAATGTTGGTTCACCTGTGTCCACATGATTTATGTGTGAAAACAGTGTATCATCAATGTGGTCAGGGAACACAATATTGCTCTCCCGTAAGTCTTCCACCTCAATGGCGTAGCCCCATTGCTTCAACTTTGGTAGAATACGATCGAGTAAGTAGATATATGTCTTGCCGTTGTTTTGGAAGTATCGCACTTTGCCGTCCCACCGTCCCAGCTTAAATAGCGGTTGGAAGAAATAGCCTGGCACATGAACACCGAATAGTTCATATAGTTTGGTGATATGATCACCGTGCAATCCGACAAAGATGCACGATACTTCGTCAAGAATGCGTAATTTGACAGATTTACTCATAGAACACCCTGATGCATTTGTGCAATGCGCAATTGAGTAATATCACGCAAAGCAAATCCACGAACCTTGAATGCCTCTACCACTGCTTCATATTTTTCAGCAATCTCATAGATCTCAAGATAAATCTCATTCATAGACAGATATTCATCTTCATTGTCAATATATTTGTCCTTGAGCCGATCGGACAACTCACGAGAATAGTTTTCGGTGTATGCTCGCGTCAATCTTCCCCGAACTGCATTCACTTTGCTGTCCAGATATTTGACGAGAGTGTTTAGTTCCCGGCGTTTCTCATCATAAAAGATTGGCCATGCAGCTTGCTCCTTCAACGCTTCCTCGATCATCTTGCCTTTGATGGATAGCCGTTCCTGGGCATTCACAAGATGCTCATCATATTCAGCCAAAATGTCAGGCAATTTCTCAAAGTTTTTGCCTAAATCGGGAATGCGGCTCAATGCAGTTTGTCCTTTGTGTGGTGTTGGAATATCAACAATTGTTGCTTTTGTTCAAGTGTTAGTTCTGCTGGGTTAAACTCCCCAGCGTCTATTGCAATCGGAACGTGATGCACTGTAGTTTCCGATAGCTCAGTTTCGGCCTCCAGATGTTCAATCAATGTTGGACCACCAGTTTGATGACTTTCGACCAATGCGTAAATAAAATCCACGATTTCTTCCGGATCAGATAAAACCAGTTCGTATGGAATACCGATACGAACTGGTTGCTCAACCTCATTTTCAACATGTTCGATGGCTTCCCGTGTCCGCTTTATGAACTCAGGAATGCTAATAGATGGATTATACTTGATGCTGCAAATAACAATCAACAGGTTGTCGGTAGATTGGAAGTCCAACCACCTGACAGCATCTTGAGGGACTTCAAATACCTCATACAATGCCTCAAGCACAGTCGGTCCAATGACATTAACAATGTCCTGTGTTGCATTTACATACGCTTCATCACGTTCAACAAATAACCGTTGAACTTTTTTGGTTTCATCATCGTACTCAATGATGTCATCTTCTTCATAATCCATCATATCAGCCTTTATTCTTCTGTTGCTTTTGCTTTGCGGCGTGATTTTGCTGTTTCATTTTCGGACATATCGATCTCCACTTCTTCAGCAGTCAGACGTGCATCAGCACTCACCGCTTCACAAGCTTCAATGATTTGTTTGCCATACTTTTCAATGTCCTTGGCGTACCAACTGTCATCAGCACCTTTCAGAGCATAGCGAGCACCTTTCTTCTCTACCACACCAAGGCTGATCGCAACTTCTAGTAAGCCAGAATATGGGTCCATTCCAGTATCATATGGAACTTCAACCACGACGCTTTGGAACGGTTTGGTGAAGCGTGTTTTGTATCCTTCGCACTTCATACGAATACCAGCGACCTCGCCAGCCTCCTTGTCCTTCAACTTGAGCTTGGATAGTAGAATGATTTGGGACGCAGAATACTTGACAGCATCGCTGACAATCCACAACCCTTCACCATTCATCACATCCTGGTTCTTATACACCTGACTAGTGAATACAAGAGTGACGTTGAGGTTCTTGACGTCTTGAACGAATGTACGAAGCATTTGCTTGAGTTGCTTGTTGCGCTGACCTTGATCACCCTTTTGGTTGCCCTTGTCGTAGTGATCGAGTTCTGTTTCCGTCATCAACATATCAAGACTATCGATCAAGATGAACGCTTGAGGCGCATTTTCATCCGTTCCATTTTCAGCCTTGTAACCTTTCAGGAATGATGATACAACTTTTGTTACTTGTGGCACAGTGGTGACAGCAGCGTAGAAGTAGTCGTTATCCACGTCTACACCAATCTTACCCATAAAGTCATCGTCAAGAGCGTTCTCACTGTCAACAACCAGAATGATAGCACCAGCATCTTGTGCTGACTTAACAAGGTTTGCTGCCAAAAATGACTTACCCGCACCTGACGATCCAGCGATTGATGTAATGCGGCCTTGTGGAACCCCGTTGTTGAAGCTGCCGGACATGATCTTATTCAGTACATAGTTGCCGAATGAATACCAGTAGCGTGGTGGTTGTGACGATGTGCCGATACCATCGATGCCTTCCAGTTCTTTCTGGAAGGTTTTTAGAAAGTTATTTGTTGCCATGTGATATCTCCAATGAAGTGCTCTGTTCCAGTTATGGAACCAGAACAGAGCGTGTTATGATGCGTTTACGACCTGTTACTTGCCTGCTCGACGAGCACGAATGGCTGCGAGCATGTCATCAACTGATGCGTCATCATCTTCACTAGCGGCTGCCTTTGGAGCTGGCTTGGCTGCTGGTGCTGCCTTCTTTGGAGCAGGAGCTTCGTCTTCTTCCTCGTCTTCATCAACAACCTTGGCTGGCTTGGCTGCTGGCTTCTTTGGGACGAATTCTTCATCATCGTCATCATTCTTTGCCTTACGGGAAGGACGACCAGAACCTTCTTCCAGTTCTTCACCATTGAGGTCGGCATTCAACATTTGACGAACACGTTCTTCACCAGGATTTGCTGGGAGCAGGGTTGCAAGATCGATCATACCTTCTTCTGCTGCAGCCAGTTCTTCATCTGTCAGAGCGCGTTGCTTGTTGGCAAACTTAGTACCAACAGCATATGATGCATATTGACCTTGCTCTGTCTTCTTGATGATGAAGTCATACCCTTCAGAGAAGTCGTATGGAATCGCTTCCAGTTCATCAGAACCGAATGCTTCCTTGATGATGTTGTAAATTTGGAAGCCCAGGCTGATTGCCTTAACTTGACCTTCGTAGTTACTACCAGTTTCTTCGTTTGCTGGCAGTGGATCTTCAACGATGATTGCTTGTGCAATGTACTGACGCTTGCGCCAATACTTCTTACCGTTCACGTCATCCTTTGCCTTGTAATAGTCTTGGCTGACCTTACAGACTGGGCAGTCTTCTTCATACATGCTCAGGCAGGGGACAGTACGGCGTTGACCATTAACCTCAAGATTGTGAGATACGCGTTCAACGAGAAAGCCACGAGGATTGTTTTCGTTAAGATCAGGCAGAAATCGGATTACTGCTCGTTGACCGACTTGCATATCCCAGAATGGGTAGTAGTTGTTATTGCTGGAACCGCCTTCGCGTGGGGTTTGTTCGTTGCTGAAAGCACCTTTTAGTGCTGCTAGGGACATTTTTGACATAATATTTTCTCCTAATGATTGTCTGATTTGTCTAATACTTCAATTATTATACTGCTTGTCTAAAAATAATACAACAGAGGTTTAGGAATTACCCTAAATTTAGGCTGCCTCTCAGCCTCTATCTGGGATAACACCCGAAGATATTATCCCATATTCTTATTTATGTGTCAACTTTGGTGGCTGACCATTAATCTGGATACGCAGGCGTGTTGCCTTGTAGCAACCATTCACGATATGCTTCATATTCTAGTGATGTATTTGGTTGATCTGTAACCAAATCCATAAAGAAAATAACCGATGCTGTTGGTATGTGCTGCACACTTCTGATTATACCATCATCATCTCTAATAAATTGATATTCGTTCATACTGCTACCCCTAGTCGTGTACCAGCCGCAGCCCATGTGACATTGCTTGCGCCCACAATATACGCACCAGGTTGACCGACAACGCCAGTGCTATAGAAGTTCCCGCCGTATTGGCCAGCTACTCCCAAATTGCCACCCTTGGCTGGGTATATACTTTGACAACTGCCGTTACCACCTACTGTTAGTGTTCCATTTGCGCCCCAGGTACCACATCCGTATCCAAACCCACCTTGGCCGCCCGGGTAACCTGCACCACCGCCACCAGCCACAGAGTTGTCGCCTGCTCCATCACCGCCAGCGCCTCCACCGCCGCCACCCGCAATTGTTCCATAATTGTATATGGTTGTTGGAAGAGATACAGATAATGCATCACCACCTGCCCAACGGGTTCCTCTTGCACCACTTGTTGGCGTGCCATATGATCCACCCTGTCCGCCTGCTCCAACAATGTATGCCCCCGAGTTGACAGTTATGGTCAACGTTGACCCAGCGGGGAATGTGCCACTGACCATTGCAGGTGATGCCACTGATTGCACTTTATTCTGGTTGACGCCAGATACTGTATATGATGATCCGACAATCACACTAGAATTAACTGTTAGATTAATGTTAACAGGTGTTGTTATCGTGCCGTACAGAGCTTGGGCAGCGGTTAAAATGTTGTAGTTCTGTGTGTTAGATGATATAACTAAATTGATTGTTTTAACAAACACTAGCCGCCAGGCTGTGCCGTCACTGACCCAAGCGCGCTTGATGTCCCGCCAGATTGTGCCGTCACTGACCCAAATGCTTTTTGCTTCACGGTGTGCTGTTCCATCACTAACAAATGTTTTAGTAGCCATTTGTGCCTCTTAGTATTGATACCAAATATCACCTGCAGCGCCAGTTCCTGATGGTGCTGCAGTTGATAGTGTTTTATTGCCTTGGGAGTTCTTGCCAAGCGTTTGTATAGTAGTTTGCACAAACGCGGTGGTTGCAATACTGGTATCATTATCACCAACTGCTGGAGTTGGTGCTGTTGGGTTGCCTGTGAATGCAGGTGATGATATTGGTGCACCACCAGCGCCAATAATATCAGATAGCAACAGAGTTACAATGCCTGTTCGTGCATTAAATGATGTTACAGCGCCTGAAGCTGTAACGTAGCTGTTTGGATTTGTTGCGCCATTGTATGGTGTATACCCCAACGCACTTGTGATATCACTGCTTGTTAGTGTTACGGCACCGGTGCGGGTGTTGAATGATGTTACTGGCGTGTTCCAAACTGTAGAGATCCCGTTAGTGGACAGGTATTTTCCACTATGACCGGATTGTGGTGCAACATCAGACACGTACTGCAGTGTTGATATAGCGATTCCGCGCCAGTTTGTAAATAGTGCTGATGTTGTACTTACTGCCAGCAGCACAGGCTTGCTGATAGATGTAAAGTTTATTGGTTCTGTTATCTGGTAAGCACCCGCAACAACATCAGACAAGAAGTAAGAAGCCCCGGGGGTTAGTCCAGCAAGACCGTTTATTACACCTTGTGTTGTGATAGCAAATGCATCAGTTGATGTAATAGAACTGACAATACCAATAACATCAGCATTTGTTGCATTATCGGCTTGAGCCAATACATACCGTTGAATGCCAGCAGAGCCATCGTAGCGAACTAGATTGCCTACCGTAAACCCATGTGACGTCTGATTGACATTGATTACAGAGCTCGCTCCTGAACCACCAACCCCTCCTTGGGCCCAGTAGGCATTACCGTCAGAACCAGATGTTAGCACCATGCCAATTGTGTTTGCATTTTGTGGCGGTAACAAGTCATCAATATCACTATATGGAATTTCATTGAAAATGCCGCGCCAGTTGTAGAAGAATGCTCGAGTGCTTGATATAGCAACGATTAGAGGTTTGTTGATAGTGCCTGCTTGAACTGGTTCGTCAGGTGTCATAACTCCTGCAGCAATTGGGGATAGGTAGTATGTTTGTCCAGCAACCCAACCTGGGTTTAGAGTTGTGTTTTCAAAGTCTATAAACCCGCTTGTTGTTAGTGTAAATCCTTCTTTTCCGGATGGTAGAGCAGGGTTGTATTTGATTGATGTGATGATGCCAATTACGTCAGCGGTTAGTACACTATCTGCTCGAGCAAGCTGATAGTTTGTCCCGTCGTGGTACACAACTTGACCAAGTTCAAAGTCGTGGTTTGACTGAGTAATGTCGATGGCGGCTGCACTAACAGTGTTTGGTGTTGCCCATGATACACTCGTTCCATCAGTTATAAGAAACTTACCTGCATTGTTGGCTTGATCTGGAAATGGGTTAGCTCCAACTTCGATGATTTCGGGCTGGCCTGCGGCTGGTGTCTTTTTCAAAAACAGTTTACCATCAACAGTGTTAACAGCTAGTTCACCGTCCTGAAGCATGTCGACAGTTGGCTTTTTTCCAGCTGCTGAAGCTCCTGATTGGATTTGTCTTTTTAATCTAATTGTTTGTGCCATATTTTTGTGTCCCTGTTAAATTCTGTACCAAACATCACCATCATTTCCACCTGACGGTGCGGCAGTGGAAATTGTCTTTGCACCAATATTTGCAGTGGCGTAATTTGAAACGTAATTTTGTACGTATGTTTTAACACCAAGTTGTGTAATCAAATCGTCAGTTGATGAAGCTGTAATACCAGTACCACCGAGGGTTAATGGTACCAACCCTGTACCGCCACCAGCGCCCGTTAACGCTGTGATCGCGTCTGTCCAAACTGGGGATGCAGATGAACCATTGGACATCAGTACTTGGTATTGAGTACCGTATGAAACACTTGCACCGACGCCGACCGCCCCTGAAGAGTTGATTGACAACAAGTGACTGCCTGTTTTGGTCCGGAAGACGTGTGTGTTGAAGTCATAATACATCGGCATTGATGCAGAGCCAGCTGTTAGTTGCCCATATGGTGCACTGTTGTTTGTGTACGATGATAGTTGCACGCTTCCGCCTGCAACTGCAGAATTTAACACGATCTGCGAATATGCTGATGTATCAGTTCCTGTATTGAATGCAGCAACGGTGTTGCTTCCAACCGTTGTTAGTTGTAGCGATTTGACGCTGTTAACATAAAATGCTAGTGGTAGATGCGTTCCTGTTCCTCGAACTGTTGATGATATTCTTAATTCTGACCCTTGGCGGTTTTCAATGCGAAGAACCGATCCGTTGCCTGTGGAAAATGATGTGTTGTCTTCCAATTCAATAGCGGATGCAGTACTGCCGCCGGCAACTGCACCATTGGGGACAAATGCCACGTGTGTGGCTGCTGATGTTGTTAGTGTTTGAAATGCTGTGCGGTTGGTAACGTTGTTGTTGCTGAAATCGCCTCGAATTCGTGCGCCAACCCCAGTCAGATTCAGGTGTCCTGATGTTAAAGCATCCAGGCTGGCCTGAGCCGTTGTTTGTCCTGTGCCACCTGCAATAATTGGTACAACACCCCATTGTGTGCCACCCCCTGTTGCCAACAATACTTTATTTTCATTGCCTATTGTGTCAGGGAATACGCTAATTGGGGTAAATTGTGAGAATGTTGTTCCAGCCATGTTTGTTGTCCTCTTTATGCTGTTGCGTCGCCAACCAGAACCCAAGTAGTTGCATCAACTTTTATTAGCGTTATGCCACTATACTGAGTTCTTGTTTTTAATCCTGCAGCTGCACCAACCAGAATGCCTGATGGTGCTACGGTTATTTGTCCTGCTCCTACTTGAATGATGTCGAGTACAGCACCAACATCGTATGTGTCGGATCCAGCTTGAGCAATAGTAATCGTCACCGGTGTGTCACTTTCACTTGTAATACACGATCCAGATGGGTACACAGATGCTGTCAAGTCGTATGTTTCGGCGTTGCCACCAACTATGCCTGTGTGCATGCTTGGTGAGTTTGTTGTAAATTTGTTAGTCCACGTGATTTGTCCGACACCATCGATGTGCAAGAAATCGTATGTTGTTCCTGTCGAAGCGTTCGGCACCCCTGCAACCCACGTCAGTCCGCCTTCGATGGTTGCTAACACCTTGCCGTCTTGACCGGTTTGATCAGGGATGGTAACACCAGAACCACCAGATACATCTGCCCAAGATACATTGGAACCATCGGATGTCAGAAACTTGCCTGCGTTGCCTGACTGTGCAGGAAGGATTTCGTTTGCTAGCTGGTGTGGAGGTACTTGGCCTGGATTTGTGCCGATCATTCCAAGAATTGTGTTCCAGCTGGCTGTCATGCCATTGGAGATTAGTGCTTTACCGTTGGTGGCTGCCGTTTGTGCAGGCAGCTCACTGTCAACTACGACCGGTCTTGAACTTTGGAAAGATGTGCTCATTGTTGTGTCCTGTTTATTCGTTGCTAATATTTATCATTAGAGTTGTCTCACTCGTAGTCCTTATCTCAGTTCGACCCATGTGTATGCTGGGTTTAACATCGATGTTGAAATTGAATACGTGTTGGTCGGCGGGACTATAAAACTAAGCGTACTGGATGATCCGGAATTGTTAGTGAACCAACCAACAGTAACACCGTTGACTTTAGCTATGAACTGATTGTTCAATTCGGCTGATGCAAAGTTTACAACAATTGGCTTCCCTGTATTGTTTGTATATGTTGTTGGTGAAAGATTGGTTCCAACAACTCTACTGGCTGTTACATCTTGCCATGTTTGTCCATATCCCAACCCTCCACCAGCACTTACAGCAGCTGTTACAAAAGCTGTTGTCGCCAACTGTGTTGTGTTGGTACCTGCAGCAGCGGTTGGGGCAGTTGGGGTTCCAGTGAATGCTGGAGATGCTAGCGGTGCATAGTTGTGAGTGTGGTTTGCAGCCGCTGCACCGAGATTTGTTAGTGCCTGGGCAGCAGATGTTGCACCAGTTCCACCGTTGGCGATTGCAACAACACCCGATACATTTCCTGCTATGGTAGCCGATGGAACATTGGTGATCGTCACAGCACCTGTTGATGTCACACCACTGATTGTGATACTGGTGACACCGCCACCCGCTCCGGCCTGGTCTGTAACCCACGACAGTGTTCCATTCCCATCGGTTGATAGCACCTTACCTGCCTGTCCTGATTGTGACGGCAGGATTGCATTAGCAACATCGGCACCTGCTGTCTGTCCTGACCCTGGTCCAATCATCGATAGGATTGTATTCCACGTGGCGTGTGAACCGTTGGAAATTAGCGCTTTGCCGACTGTAGCTGTATTTTGTGGATCAAGTGCAGCATCAATTGGAACTGCTTGAAATTGTGTGAATGATGTAGCCATAGTTCGTCCTGTTAAACAAATATATGGTATTTATACGACCAACCATATCACCTTCACAAAAGTGTGAAGAAATTATTCACGCACGATCGCTATAGCCGAGTCCGGTGTTACGGTAACCACTGTTGTCATGGTTGGCGGGAGTTGCATCCACTGCATTTGTGACAGAACTGCGTTATTTACGAATGCTGTACCGGTTAATGCAACAACTGTGATATACTTGTCTCCATTAGAGTATGCAACATTCAGTGTTTGTGGTGTTTGGAATACCTGGATTTTCAACACATTCGATGCAGGGGTTGGATTGAATAGAATTGTTGTTAGTCCATCAACAGTTGTTGTTACTGTATACTTATCTTTTGTTGGTGACAAATCAATAAGCGTTCCGACAGGATCATTGCCACGAGTGAGTGATGGAATTGGTGGTCCGTCTATCGTGTCATGAACCGTTACTGTTGCCGATCCTGCTAGGATGTATGCTGCTTGATGGTATGACCCATCACCTCCGTTAAAGTAAATTAATGTGTTGTTTGGAAATAATTCAAGTAGATCAAACGTGAAAGCGCCTGCATCTACAGTAGTGTAGTTAAATGTTGACATATGTGTCCCCTTTGTTATTATTGTTTTTGTGGGTACTGCTAATGTCTATTTATAACTTACAGGACAGGCATCCATGTGTTAACGATGTATGGGGTGCTTTGCACGTACTTGATCGGCACAAAATCCATTGAAATTGTTATGCGTGGGTCATCTCCAGTCCACGGATTAACCTGATGGATGTCGCCAATATCCTCAAATATGGAGATTGTTCCATTTTTACAGTGATGGTCATAAACAGTCCCATCAGGATATTTGTATGTGGTGATTGATCCTTCGGCATTTATGTACGCGGTGGCTACATATGTTCTATCAAGTCCCGATAACCCCTTCCAGTGGTAGTGCCACGGAATACACTCGCCTTTGTGCTGGTAGTTGAGCCAAGCATGGACATAGTATTGTTCCGAGTAATTATTCACCTCTTTAAAGGTGCCAATCGCTTCTCTATACACTTGCACTATTCCTTCATAAGGGAACGTGAAAAGGTTGTAATAGTCGTGTAACTTTGATGTTTGAGGTGCTTGCTCCAACTGGTTATTCAGTTCTGCGTGATAACTTTTGCGAGAGATGTAACTGTCATTTTTGATAATGTCGTCATACGCTTTCAGTATTTTATTGGATGCCCTGCGCGCATCCTTTTTCACCTGTTGTAAATCTACATTAATGTCCCGGATGATAATCAATTTATGCCAACTCCATTGACAACACTAAACCCACCATCAACGAAAATAGTTTCTCCTGTAATGCCTGTGGATAGGTTGCTGCACAGAAACACAACAGTGTTTGCAACTTCCTCGCGTGTTATCTCACGTTTGAGTAGTGAATTTGTTTTGTATTTTTCTATACTACGCTTGATGACCGGTGATCGTTTTGTAGCATTGGTGAGGTATGGGCCTGTTGAGACGGCATTAACACGAATGCCTTTTGTGCCCAAATCTCCTGCGGTGTAACGCACAATACTCTCGAGGCATGCTTTGGCTACACCCATCACGTTATATCCAGGCACAAACTTTTCTGCACCATCATATGTCAATGTGGTAATACTTGCTTGTTCCGACAAATATGGTCTGAATGCTTGCACAAGCGCTAGCAGGCTGTATGCACTTGCGTCAATCGTCTGTTGGAAATTATCACGGGTGGTGGCGTCTGTAAACGAACCAGCGAATGCATCTACAGGAGCGTTCGCTACCGAGTGGACGATCCCTTCGATGTGATGATATTTGTGTGTGATCGAGCTCACGGCCAACAGAATCTGCTTGTCGGAGGTTAAGTCGCACACAAAGTGCTCAAACACCCCGACATCTTCCTGCAACGGAACTTGTGTCAACAGAACAACTCGAGCACCGTGGTGAGTTAATTGTAACACAATGGTATGTGCCAGAGAGTGTTTGTTTAACACTCCCGTTACAACGATGGTTTTACCAGCCAGCAACATACTCTGTTCCATTCCAATCAATAGTTAATGGTTTATTTTTTGCTAGATGGTACACTTCACGTGATAACAAAACGCCAACATCCAAAAACTCGTCCTTTTCATCAAACTCCAAAGCATATGGTTTGCCAAGGAAGTGAAATATTGGCTTCAGTTTGACGTCCCCTTCCTCCAAAAAAGCACCCAGACCAACTGGCTTTGGTTGGGTTGGATGTTGAGTAATCATTTTGTCAACTTGTGTTTTTGCAGCTTGTGTGATCAGTATCATTGTTTTGTCCTTGCAAACAGTTTAGCAATATGCCATGTATAATCAACCTCACCTGGATTGATCGCGTTGTTAAATTGCTTTGGGTTCAAATGGTGGTTTAAATGTAGTCCTTCACCTAACCCCCACCAACTGTGTTTTTGTGTATTTGATGCTGAGTAAGACCCATCAGGCAGCTGTTCATGCTGCAAATATATTGTCAGTGCTACAGCCCATAAGGTCAGTGTTGCTGGGAGTAGCCAACAAAACAAAAACACCTTTGCATCAATAGCATACATCAATCCAGCATTTAAGACAACAACGCCCCAGTAATATTTGTGCAACCACCCGTATTTCTCACACAATTCTGCCAAACGTTTGCCAAAAACGGTCATAGATCGCATTCCTGTGTGTCTATGAAAGTAATAAAGCACTGAACGTTTGCCTGCAGTTGGACCATGAGGATCTTTGTCTTCATCACTATATCTGTGGTGAACGAGGTGTGGTAGTGTATAACTCTGCGGAGAGCCCAAACCACTCATAGTTGAGCACCATAATACAAACCACTCGGTGTATTTGTGCATGTCGAACTGCTTATGACAAAAATAACGGTGCAATCCAACATTATTGCCAACTGCACAGTACAGAAAGTAAAACACAAATGCGATGCCCCACCAATAGAGAGGAGCATCAATCGTGAAAGCCCAGTACAACTGCAAGGGCAAAGACAGTTGTAGTAGTGTCATTATTTTAGTGTTTGGTTCAAGCAATCGTGTCATTTTTATACTTCTTTACAAATAATTTACTGATTATATATGTATAATCAATCTGTCCTGGATCTTTTGCATTATTGCTCTGTCCAGGAAAATCATGATGGTTTTTGTGCAACCCTTCATATGTGGGCACCCATTTGTGCCATTTACTGTTATGGGCATCTCTACGGTGCTGAAAGTACACAGCAAGCGCTATCTCCAGCATGGCTACAGTGCAAGGGATCCACCACCCAAACAGGAAAAGTTTATAGTCTATGGACCACAATATTGCAGGATAGGCAACAACCCATATTAAATTGTAATCATGCATCCACCCATACTTTTTGTGTAATTCGATCACTCTTTTACCAATATATGGTTGAATTGTGTCATGATCAAACCAAATGTGTTTGTAAAATGGTAAGTCTTTCCACGTCCAGTCGGGACCGCTGGTGGGGTGTTTGTGATGAGTTAAGTGCAAAATAGCATACGATACCGGTGAACCAATGCATAGTGTTAGCGCTGCCCAACCAAATATAAACTCGCCCGCTTTGCCAATGGTGAATTCATTATGGCTGTAGTATCTGTGTTGAGCCAGATTATTGCCAATAAAAATGTACACCAGGCACAGAAAGGCGCTCAATAACCACCAATACCACTCCGCATTGGATGTGAGTCCAAAGTACAATGCGGCCGGTAGGGTGAATTGTATTAGGGTAATAATATATTCGTTAGGTTGGAGTATTTTCATTGTCATGATCTGCGCCACGCGGTTGGCCCGTCCAATTATATTTTGGACGGAATAATCTGGAAAATTGGAATGCATAGTCTATTTCATTTGGTCTTACGGCTGCATTCGGGGCCATTGGCCAGTCGTGGTGGTTTTTGTGAAGGCTGTCGTATGTCCACAGTAGTTGATGTATCTTATACCAACCGTTATTAGGCTCATTGTTCCAGTGTTGACACACCACAGCGATGGCGGCGGCCCATACCGTGAATGTAGCAGGCAATAACCAGATAAACAAAAACAGCTTATAATTTATTAGAAACAACATGGCCGCGTTAGCAACAATGAATAATACATACCATTGGTGTAGCCATCCATATTTTTTACTCAGTTCCACAACACGTTTAGTGTTAATCGGGGTTGCTGTTAAGTCAACATCTTTGTGAAAGCACACCAGCACTGATTTTAACCCACATGATGTGCGGCCGTGCGGGTCGTGTATTGTGTCAGCATACTTGTGATGTACTAGATGTATCATTGCATACCCCAACGGGCTGCCAAGCCCACACATTGATGACACCCACACAAACAATTTTTCCACAGGCGGTGAGACAGTAAACTGCTTGTGTGAAAAATACCTGTGTAGTGCTATGTTGTTGCCGACCACAGCGTACACAACGTGAGCACAAAACGCAATTGCCCACCATATCCAGTCGGCACCTGATGTTATGGCCAGCCATACAGCTAGTGGGAACAACAGTTGCATGCAAAACGTCGCATACTTTGTTGATGAAAAGATAATCACAAATTTGACCTTTTTGCAACCTGTTCACTGGTAGGTTGCCCCCTCATATTAAATTCTGGTCTGAACACAAGACGAGTAAATTCATATGTGTAATCAATTTCACCAGGACGGACAGCTGTGTTTGGCGCCATCATCCAGTCGTGATGGTTCTTATGTAATGCCTCATACCAGAGAAACCATTTATGGTGCCAACCATTATTAGCATATCCGCTCCAATGCTGGGTTAACACAGCAATCGCTACACCAGTTGAGCACAGACTAGCTGGAATCAACCAACCGAACAAAAATAATTTATAATCAATGAGATACATAACCCCTGCGTTTGCAGCAACAAAGGGGATGTAGTACTTGTGCAGCCATCCATATTTTCTGGTTAACTCGACAATTCGCTTCGCAGGAATTGGCGTTTCTTTAATGTCAACGCGCCTGTAGAATATGGTCAGAATTGATTTGAGCCCGCGGTGAGGTCCATGAGGATCCTTATCCGTGTCTGTGTAGCGGGGATCGTGATGGACTAGGTGTGTCATAGCATAGCTTACTGGTTCACCTAGACCGCTCATTGCTCCAGTCCATGCAAACAGCCAATCAATCGGTTTGCTCACTTTGTAATGACCGTGAGAGAAGTATCTGTGCAATCCGATGTTGTTGCCAATCAATGAATACACAATAACATACATAAACATGCAGAATGCCCACCAATACCATTCTACATTTTCTTGTATTCCGAAGTATATGCTGAATGGCAGTGATAGTTGCAAGATGGTGGTTGACCACCCAGATGGTTGCATTAATTGTTGTAGTTTCATAGCGTTTTGTCCTTCAAGTGTTCTTGTTTCCAGCTTGTTGCAAATAATTTGCACAGTTTGTATGTGAAATCAACTTCGCCTTTGTTCAAAGCATGATCCCCCAGCATTGGATAATCGTGGTGTGTTTTGTGTAGATATTCGTGGAATGGACACAGATATCCAATTATATTTTTGTGATTGAGTGCTCTATTGCCTGACGGTGTCCAGTGCGAAAAATAAGTAGAATATGCAATTTCCCATATTGTTATGCTCATTGGTATCAGCCATACAAATAAAAACACTTTGTAATCAATTAGATATAATGCAACTGCATTTGCTAGAATCAAAGGCCAATACCAGTTGTGTATCCACATATATGGAATCAATTGTGATAAGCGCCGTGTGAATACTGGTGTGTTTGACAAATCCATTGGTGGTTTCCAAAACCCATAGAACAGGGATTTAATCCCCTTTGTTGGTCCATGAGGGTCTTTATCCGTATCACTGTATCTGTGATGAACCAGATGAACCATAGTGTAACTGGATGGAGACCCCACACAGCTCATCAAGCTGAACCATCCAATAATCCATTCCCCAATTTTACTCGTCGTGAATTGACTGTGACAGTAATATCTGTGCAACCCCACACCATGCCCAATCATTCTGTAGCATAGAAAAAATACAAGCGCAACAATCCACCAGACCCAATCATCGGTGGATTGAATGCCCATCCATATAAACAACGGCGTTAATATCTGAATGGCCGTTGGTATGTATTTGTTTGGTTGTATTAAGTTAACCATCCCATCTCTCCAACACAACAGAAGCGTTTCGACCACCAAAACCGAAACTGTTTTTGATGGCGTATTTGATATTTAGACTTGTAGGTCTTGTTGGTAAAACAACATCACCCGCCCCAATAGGGTCTGTTAGATTGGCGTTGAATGGTGTTGTAGCATTGTTCATGGCTTGTATGGTGTAGATAGTTTCGATAATACCAGCAGCTGCCATACAGTGCCCGATCTGCCCTTTGTTGCTGACAACAACTCGCCCGGGCATCAGCTCTGCAACAGCATTATACTCGATTTCATCACCAACAGGTGTTCCTGTAGCATGTGCGCTCACATAATCGATCTGGTCAAATGTTATTCCCGCTCTCTCCACGGCTTGCGACATACACCACTTTGCTCCATTACCCAGTGGATCAGGGCTTGTATCACTATCAAATAGGGTGCTATTGCCACTGCCAGACACTATACCATATATAGTTGCTCCACGTGCAATGGCTTTGGATTTTGGTTCAATGATGATAGTTCCTGCACCTTCACCGAGCACAAACCCATTTCTATTTGTGTCAAATGGAGCACTAGTGCCTGTTGGGCTTAATGCACCAAGACTTTGAAACCAGAATATGTAAATGGGTTCAAACATGCAATCAGTGCCACCGACAACCATCGCATCCAACTCCGGATGCGCTTTTAGTGTATTGACGGCTTGCTGAATTGATGTTAGTCCTGTTGTACAAGCACTATCAAGACTGGTGTTGGGACCATTGAACCCATATATTGCTGCGATCTGAGCTGCCGGGAAATCAAGCCCGATGTTAAGACACTTGCGCGGAGAAAAGCGAACTTTGCCTGTGTGAATGGCCGTGAACACCTCCAACCTGATTGATGTGCCAGCACCAAATGTGCTGAATATAACACCAGTATTCGATGATGTTAATTTTGATGATGTGATAGCCTCATCGACGGACAGCAGGCCAACGCGAGTATTAGGATCCCAGTCCTTCCAGTATTTGGAGAACTTGTCAATGCATTCATCTGGTGATGGAGGTGTGCAGATGCCCCCAATATTTGTTTTTAGGTTTGAATAAGATTGGGGAAATCTGTTTAGGTCATCTTCTGGCCATTGGACTGGTTTGATTGTGCTTTTGCCTTGCAACAATCCCAACCAACTTGACTCGGTATTTTTACCGAGGTCATTGTATAACCCCATCCCGGTGATTACATACTGTTCCATTTTAACTCCTGTTTTGATAGGACTATTATACCATAGTCACACACCAAAGTCAAGAGTTTATCTGGAATGTTTTACAATAGCAATAACACCTGTTGGTTCGAGTTGGATCGAAACCGGTTTTGACACGATAGCATATTGTGATGCTTTGAGTTCCTTGCTGTTTGCGATTGCTGTACCAACAATGCTAACAATCACAGTGCGAATGCCATCCTGAGGTGTTAGCTGTAGAGTTTGTGTGTCTTTACCTTTGGCGATCACAATGTCCAACTCGCGAGTATCAGGAATTGGATTAAAGAACATCATGCTGGTTCCTGTCTCATACGTCTTAATGTCTGTGTTTGCTCCGCGAGAGTGTGACAAATCAACAAATAACCCAGTTGTAAGATGTGAGGTTTCTCGTGGTAATGGTGGTTTTTCAGCTGATGATGTAGCCGTTCCATCACCTTCAATGATGTAAGCAGCCTGGTGATAGTGTCCAGTACCGTCGTTTAAATATTCACCCGTTTGGTGTGGACCCACGTACAGATTGCAGTACAAGAATCCACCCGTGTTAACAGAATTTTGTACAATCATAGAGACACCTCGGGATTTTGAATTGGAGATAATTGAGATTCACCAGCAGCTGGTATTGTGATGGATCCGTCCTGAACACTATTTTCCTTTGGGTCAGGTGGTAGATCAACTGCTGTTGATGCGCCAATCCATGCGTCAAGATTAAATGTTGCAGCTTTTTTGTCCATCTCATCCTGTGCACGAGCTTGGATGTTAGCGATGCTAACAATCGACTGCAGGAATTCTTCAGGGGACGTGGCTTCGTGACCGACCATGCTGAACGCGATTGGAGCGTACTCGTCCAGTGCTTTGACGCTTTCAGAAGTGTTGCATGCAACCAGTACTGATTGCGATTGTGGGTCAATTCCAACGATTTTAATGTTTAGTTTAGCTGTCATTTTGTATTCCTTTTGTTTGGTGTGTTGTATTTATGCTTTTACAACACAATGTATAATTAAGCAAGAACGGATCCGTATCGGTTACCAGTAACCGCCCATGTCACATTTGAGTTGTATCCAATATAGTAAGATGTTCCACCACCGCCATATCCTGACCAACCTGTGCCACCAGCCGCACCCCAACCTCCACCGGTACCGCCGCGTGCTGCAGAAGTTCCACCAGTCAATCCACCAATACCTCCTGCATTCCAAGCTCCACCAGCTCCGGCACCTCCAGCAACACCGTTTGTGCCTGCTGCACCTCCAGCTCCACCAGCTCCGGCTTTGGTGTATCCTGCACCTCCGCCACCGCCACCGCCACCATTGTATGACGTTACGGTTGTTTTGTTTTGAGTGTATGTGTATGTGTAACGAGCTGAACCGCCACCGCCACCACCACCTGCAGCTATAGTGCCGTTGTTCCAAATTGTAGTGGTATTGTATGTGAGGAACGCTGGTCCGCCAGCTGCTCCACCGCTACCACCTGCTCCACCGCCCGCTTGTCCAGCACCGCCATTACCGCCCGCTCCAATCACATAACCGTTGTTGATGAAGTACAGTTGTGATCCGGCTGGTAGGTTGCATGTAAATGCCCAAGCACCGGTACTTGTTGATGCAATGTATGAATTATTCACAATCGTTACGGTTAGCGGCCTTGTCGGATTGCCGCAAGCAGCTGCAACGTTGTAGTTTGTTGTCACAGCACTGATTGTGATTAGTTTGTGCTGTAAAATCCAAGTCCCACCGGATTTGATATACACTTCTGACAACCCGTTTCCGGCTTGCCATGCTCCACCTGTTTTTGCATAAATGTATACGGGAGTTTTCCAAACACCACCTGTTTTTACGTGTATTGTCATGTAATTAACCCCTTATACCCTGAACCAAATGTCACCGTCTGCACCACCAGACGGTGCTGCTGTGGAAATTGTTTTAGCGCCTGTCATCACCTGCGACCCATTTACGAATAGGTTTGCTCCCGGCATTTGGTAGTTTGTGCCGTCATATGATACGTATCTATTTCCTGTGTTACCCAAATACACCACACCAGTTGTTGGGGTTGCATCACGGTATGTTGTCAAGTCACCTGTTAGTGTGCCACCTGTGAGTGGTAGATACCCAGACACCAATGTTGCATTGTTTGCTGGTGTGTAGCCCAAAGCATTTGCAACGTCTGTTGATGTCAGGGTGATAGCACCAGTGCGAGTATTGAATGAACTGACACCCGTCACAATGCTTGCCCAGCTTGCGGATGACCCATTTGTTGTCAGGAATTTGCCTGCCTGTCCTGTTTGGGTTGGTAGTAGCTGTGCTGGTGTAGCCGTTGCAACTCCAACAACGATTCCACGTTGATTGAAAAATACACCTTCAGTTGAGTCAGTTGCTATGAATAGTGGTTTGCTGATTGACGTTACTGTTGTCGGTTCAGTGACCGTCAATTGACCAGCAGTTGCATCACTGAGATAGTACACAGAACCAGGCACTAGGCCTGATAACCCGACAACACGACCTGATGTTGTAACTGTGTACTGTGTCGGTGATGCACTGGACACGATACCGTACACCTGAGAGTTGCTGACGTTATTTGCTTGTGCCAGCACGTATGGTGTCGATGGGTTGCCTGTTGCACGAACAATTTGTCCGACTGTGAACGAGTTGGATGCTTCAACAAACGTTGAAGCAGTTGCAGCAGCGATACTGATCCACCCAGCCGATGTTCCATCGGACATTAGCACGTTCCCAGCGTTGCCTGTTTGATCTGGTAACAGATTGTCAATTTCAACTTCAGGACTGTTTTCTACACCACGCCAGTTGTAAAATAAACCGGATGTTGCTGACAGAGCAATCATCAGTGGTTTGCTGATTGTTCCTGGGGCTGTTGGTTCCACGTCAGTTAGATCACCTGATAGTGACGTGGACAAGAAGTATGGAGCTCCTGGGGTAAGTGCAAATCCTGGAAGATTGATAATCCCACTGGTAGTTAATGTGAAGCTGTCGTCTGAATTCACTTCTGTGACAACACCAACAACATCAGCTGTATTTTCACCATCCGCACTAGCGTATGCGTATGCTGTGCCATCATAGCGAAGAATTTTTCCGACGGTAAAGCCGTGTGCGACTTGATCAATTAATGAAGAAGTACCACCAGATGCTGACCATAATACTTGTGTACCATCGGTTTTTAGGAATTGTCCTGCTTTACCTGATTGTGTTGGAAACGGATCAGCGCCAATTTCCTTGATTGCTTCGGTACCATCATCTTGTTTGACATACAACTTACCATCGTATGTGTTGAGGGCCAATTCGCCTGTCTGCAGATCCGTTACTTGCGGGATTTTTCCAGGGACCGCAGAGCGTTTGAGTAGAATAGTTTGTGCCATAAAGTTCTCCGTTGTTTAGGGAGAACACGTTGCAGTATATACCGCGTTGTGTTCAGAGGATATATATCCTGTTTATCTATTTATATCTGTGTTACAAGTTTACGAAAGCAGGGAGTTCAGCAATAAAATCCTCAACTGCAGGAATGGATCGTTCATTGTTTTGTATTTTTTGCAGTTCTTGATAGCAGTATGTCCAAACCGCTGATCTCCACAATATGAATGACTGTGATTCTTGTTGGAATGCATTGGGATAAGCCGCGTACGAGCAAGCTGATAGTATATTATCATACCCCTTCAGAGATGCTTGTTGATCCATAAAGTGTTGAACGTGCCACGTAAATTCATTTTTCTTTTCTTCGAATAACTCTTCAGTAGTTTTCCAGGGTAACGGAATAGTTGTGATAGTTGGGGTCTTCATTTCCTGCAATTGTTGTTCACCAGCTTGTTCAAGATCAGCAACAACCACTTGAGATTTAATATAATCCACAATTTGCTGTTCTGTCAGCTGCGATGCTGGAACAGCAAATGCTGGTTCTTCAAAGGGGAGCCAGTGTGTCATGTTTTGGATTACTTTGTAAACAGATTCCGTATCTGTTGTTGTGATAGAGTAGTGAACATGGTATGCTAGATTTTGAATACCGTTGTGTTCAACGTATGTGTCCAGTTGTGTTACTTTCCATGTGTGTGCAAATGACATTTTTTTATTTTCCTTTAATCCTTTAATAATAAACTACTACATAACCCGGTTGACCAGCAGAAACATAGACACCATTTCCTTTGCCTGAAACATAATCAGCATCACCAGTATTCGCAGCAGCTCCACCAGTTGTTCCTGCGGTATTTTGTGAATTTGTTGCCCCAGATTTTACATATCCCGAGCCACCACCACCAGACTGAAGACGCCCAGCACCACCCCCAAAATAACCTCCTCCGCCGGCACCACTATAGACAGTTGACGAACTACCTCCCTGCAACGCAGTCCCGGATAACGATCCTCCGGCTGACTGGGAACCCCCAGTTCCCCCACTGCCGCCGCCACGCAAACCAGAACTTCCCCCACCGCCACCACCGTGTCCGGTGTTGCCGTAGGCGGCGGCGCCACCACCGCCACCAGCTATAATTAGAGCATTTGCTTGATTTACGGTGTTATTATTAAATGCACCCGAATATCCACCACCGCCTCCTGCGTTTCCAGCTGAATTTGAACCGCCGCCATTTGTTCCTGCTTGGCCGGTTCTGCCACCTCCTCCGGCTACACGAATAGCTACAACTGTGCCAGCAGATACCGAAACATCACCTTTAGCAAAACCGGCACCGCCGCCGGTATTAGCACTTCCACTTGCTCCTCCTCCACCACCCCATGCCTTCACTCTAATTGCAGTACACCCCGTTGGGATAGTTAATGTTGAATTTGCAGTGTACGTTGCTTTGGTGCCAAAAGCTACATAGTTTGCTTTACCATGCCCATTGCTCATCGCAATAGCACCTGAAGCAACAGCAAAAAGTCCACGAACACCAGCATCATTCATTGTGATAGTTGCTGTTGCTGATAAACCAAGCTCTGTGTTAACTTGGGTTAAACTAATTTGTCCTGATGCTGGTAGCGCCATTTAGTTGCCTTTTAGTTCATCAATTTCAGCTTTGAGCTGTTTGATTGCTTCAATCAGCAGTGGTGTTAGACGATCGTAATAGACAGTCAAGTATTCGTCACTGATGGGTGCGGCTGTAACGATTTCTGGAAGAACCTTTTGAACTTCCTGAGCGCTGACCCCAACTTCACGCTTGGCGACATACCCAAGTGCCTGAGCTGTTTCATTTGCTTCGTAGTAGAAGCCCGATAACTGACAGACTTTATCGAGAGCGTTCTCAATGCCACCAAGGCGTGTCTTCAAGCGTTCATCAGAGTAGTAAGCAGTGATGTTGTTTGTTGCACGGATTTCACCAGCTGTTCCGGATGCTGGCGTTCCAACACCCAGTGAACCCATCTGCACACTTGCAGATGTGCCGTAACCAGAACCTGTATAACCTGTTACACCAGCAGAACCGGTGTAACCAATGGAACCAGCTTCACCAGCAGAACCGGTGTAACCAATGGAACCAGCTTCACCAGCAGAACCTGTATAGCCTGTTGCACCAGCAGCACCAGCTTCACCAGCAGAACCTGTATAGCCTGTTGCACCAGCAGCACCAGCTTCACCAGCAGAACCTGTATAGCCTGT
>Ga0172367_10001325_pt1 | contig 36330 bp, 35 predicted proteins | sample Lak10m_FD_114542 | JGI IMG/M metagenome (GOLD analysis project Ga0172367, IMG submission 114542) | Freshwater microbial communities from Kabuno Bay, South-Kivu, Congo - kab_022012_10m | ecosystem: Environmental > Aquatic > Freshwater > Lake | place: Democratic Republic of the Congo: South-Kivu... | reverse complement strand
TTGAAAGTAGCGATATGAATTGCTCATCTTCTGATGTTTCAGGTAGCTTGTTGTATAGATTTCCTTCAATCGGTTTCAAGAAAAGATACCCCTGTTTTGAAATTTGATGGCTTTACAAAAAGTCGATCTGCTTCGTTACGCTGGTCTTTGGTCAATGCAGCGTAGAATTTAACTATTTCCTATCCGGAAACTTTGGATAAAAAAGTGGTTAATTATTATTGTACTGCGACAAAAAAGACAAAACAAATATTTTTGTGTATACACTATTAATAGAAGGTTTTTATTGACAATTTAAAGTAAAAGGCAGATATACTAACACTGTTTGTAAATACAATGCCGATGTATTCTAACGGTATGTTTTTGCAAACAAAACAAGCCCATCTCCGAGCTGTTCTGCCTAAATAGCTTGTGCTACAAGGTTATGCAGCCATTGGGTGTTACGGGAAACTGTGACGCCTTCCTTTTGAAAAGGGGATGGTTGGTCGGTGACGAACAACCATTTTAAGAAAGGAGAAAAACACATGGCAGTATCAAGAAGAAGTTTTTTAAAGCTATCAGGCTCTGGTCTGGCAGCTGCAACTCTTGGTCTGAACCTCGCGCCGGTCGAGGCAAAAGCTGAAGAATTGCAGATTCGCTACGCCAAAGAGTCGACCAGTATTTGTCCATATTGTGCCGTCGGTTGCGGCATGATTGTACATACGCTGGGGGGGAACATAATTAATATTGAAGGGGATCCTGATCACCCAATTAATGAGGGCGCACTCTGCCCCAAAGGGTCTTCGGTCTATCAGTTGAGAGACAACAAGGCGCGTGTTACCAAGCCTATGTATCGTGCTTCTGGCGCGACAGAGTGGAAAGAAGTTTCCTGGGACTGGGCGATTGATGAAATTGCAAAAAAAGTGAAGAAGACCCGTGATACTTCTTTTATTGCAACATCGAAGATCAAGATTAAAGAAAAGGTTGGCTCAACTGAAATTGATAAAGAGATAGAAGCGACTGTCAACCGCACCATGGGAATGGCTTCGGTCGGCAGTGCTGCAATGGATAATGAAGAGTGTTATCTGTACCAGAAATTCTTAAGGGGGTTAGGCTTGGTGTATATTGAACATCAAGCCCGCATTTGACACAGCGCAACAGTTGCGGCTCTGGCAGAGTCGTTCGGACGCGGTGCAATGACGAACCACTGGATAGATTTCAAAAATTCTGATGTAATCCTCATCATGGGGGCTAACCCCGCTGAAAACCACCCGGTTTCTTTCCGCTGGATAATGAAGGCGAAGGATGCCGGCGCCAAACTGATCGTGGTTGATCCACGTTTTACCCGCAGCGCAGCCAAGGCGGACGTATATGCATCACTACGTTCCGGCACCGATATTGCCTTTCTTGGCGGTATGATCAACTATATCATCCAAAACAAACTACATTTCGAAGAGTATGTAAAAAATTATACCAATGCTGCATACCTTGTGAATGGAAATTTCAAGATGCCAGGCGAACTGGCCGGTCTGTTTTCCGGATATGACGACAAGAAGCGCAGTTATGATTCCAAGGCTTGGTCATTCCAGAAGGAGGCTGACGAAAGCATTAAAAAGGATCCAACTTTACAGAATCCGAACTGTGTATTTCAGCTTATGAAAAAGCACTATGCCCGTTACACTCCTGAACTGGTATCTAAAATTACCGGCACGGCAAAGGAAACATTGCTGGAGGTTTACAAACTGTATGCATCAACCGGAAAGCCGGATAAAGCCGGTACAGAGCTTTACGCCATGGGGTGGACACAGCATACGGTCGGCACCCAGAATATCCGTGCCATGTCAATTATTCAACTTCTGTTGGGGAACATTGGTATTGCCGGCGGTGGAATAAACGCCCTTCGTGGTGAAGGAAATGTACAGGGCTCTACGGATCATGGTCTGCTTTTCCATATTCTTCCTGGCTATATGCCGGTTCCATCTGCTGATTTGAAAGATACGGCTGCGTATATCGAGAAGCATACGCCAAAGACAAAGGATCCGCAGAGCGCTAACTGGTGGGGTAATCGCAACAAGTATCTGATCAGTTACCTGAAAGCGATTTATGGAGCAAAGGCAACCAAGGAAAATGACTTTGCCTATAACCTTCTGCCAAAACTCGATCCAGGTATGAACGGTTCGTGGTTGATGATCTTTGACAATATGATCAAGGGTAAATTCAAGGGATTCTTTGCATGGGGACAAAATCCTGCCTGCTCAGGATCCAACAGTACCAAAGTGCGTAATGCTCTAACCAAGCTTGACTGGATGGTAACAGTCAATCCGTTTGATAATGAAACCGCCTCATTCTGGAAAGGTCCGGGTGTGGATCCAGCTCAAGTGAAAACTGAAGTATTCCTGCTCCCTGCTGCAGTTTCCTTCGAAAAAGAGGGGAGTGTTTCCAATTCAGGGCGCTGGGCTCAATGGCGATACAAGGCCGTTAGCCCGCTTGGTCAGTCCAAACCGGATGCCGAAATTATCCATGAACTGTACCAGAAACTTAAGCAGCTGTACGCAAAAGAGGGGGGAGCTCTCCCCGAACAACTGACATCTCTTACCTGGAACTACGGTTTCAAACGTGCTGACGGGACGATAAAAAGTATCGATACCCATGCAATTGCAAAAGAGATAAACGGTTACTTCCTTGATGATGTGGAGGATAAGCCTAAACCGCTGAAGCCTGGCGAAAAAGCTCCGCCACCCCCGCCGCCAGGTGCACCGAAAAAAATGCTCGGCAAAAAAGGGGAGCTGACTGGTGGCTTTGCCCAGCTCCAGGCTGATGGAACTACCTCTTGTGGCTGCTGGATCTACAGTCAAAGTTATAACGAAAAAGGGAATATGATGGCTCGACGGGTAAAGAAAGATCCGACTGGTCTCGGTATGTTCCCTGAGTGGAGCTGGTGCTGGCCGGTTAATCGTCGCATCATCTATAATCGTGCTTCATGCGATGTTAACGGCAAGCCGTTCAATCTGAAAAAAGCTGTTGTCTACTGGAACCCAAATGCGCCGTTACCGAACGGTAAAACTGGTGCCTGGGTCGGCGATGTACCTGATGGTCCATGGCCACCGATGTCCAATGAAAAAGATGGCAAAAAACCATTTATAATGCGCGCTGATGGTGTAGCGGCTATTTTTGGCGCTGGCATGAAGGACGGTCCGTTTCCGGAGCATTATGAGCCTATGGAGTGCCCGGTGCCGGAAAACTTCATGTCCAAACAGATGACAAACCCCGCTGTTAAGATTTTCAAGGATGCCGGAATCAAGGAAGATTTGTTGGCAACCTGCGATGTGCGCTTCCCGTATGTAGGGACGACCTACAGGGTAACCGAACATTGGCAGACAGGAGTTATGACCCGCAATACCCCTTGGTTGCTAGAACTGCAACCGCGACAGTTCTGTGAAATAAGCCTTGAGCTGGCAAAGGAGAAGGGCATTAACAATGGCGATACAGTGGAAATTTCATCCGCCCGTGGCAAGATTGATGCGGTAGCCATAGTTACTCCTCGCTTCAAGCCGTTCAAGATTGGCGACCGTATAGTGCATGAGGTCGGTATGCCATGGTGCTTTGGCTGGCACACCCCCGGCGTGGGCGACGCCGCTAACCTGCTCACCCCGACAGCGGGCGATGCCAATACCATGATTCCGGAAACCAAAGCATTTATGGTCGGAATCACGAGAAAGGGGTAAGCCATGTCAGATAAGATAAATCAAGCAACCCGCAAGGGATTTCTGGTGGATACCTCGCGTTGTATAGGGTGCCGCTCATGTCAGATTGCCTGCAAACAGTGGAATAAATTAGAAGCCGATAAAACAAAAAATATCGGGGGGTATGAAAACCCGCGTGACCTTACACCTGCTCTTTATAATCGCATAAAATTCATTGAGCCAAAATCTGCTGAAAAGCAGTCGTGGCTTTTTCTGAATGAACGCTGCATGCATTGCGGAGATGCTGGTTGTATGAAAGTATGCCCATCCCCAGGGGCTCTTTATCGGACAAAAGATGGGATTGTCGCTTATAACAAGGACAAATGTATATCTTGCAAATACTGCGTCTCTGCCTGTCCATTCAATGTTCCGAGATATGATGCTGATAACAAGGTGAGTAAATGTCATCTATGCCTTGACCGTGTTTCAAACGGAATACAGCCTGCCTGCGCCAAAGCGTGCCCGACAGAAACACTCAAGTTCGGCAACAGAGCGGCTTTGGTCGCAAAAGCAAAAGCTGATAAAAAAACACTTTACGGCGAAAGTGAATTAAATGGTCTTGGGGTTGTATACGCTCTTGAAGCGCCTCCAGAACAGTACGGTCTTCCTTCATCACCAAGCATTCCATTCTCCATATTTCTCTGGAAGGACGTTATCAAGCCGCTCGGTATTCTCGGCTTCTGGGGTAGCATAGGAGCTATGCTGCTTCATTATGTAACAGTCGGTCCGAAGAAGATTGAAGATGATAATGAAGAGGGGGCACGCCATGATTAGCAAATATATTGACAGATTCTCCACCAAAGAGAGAGTGTTGCACTGGTTTGTCACAATAACATTCTTTACCCTTCTTCTTTCAGGTTTGGGGCTTTATTCAAGACTTTTTACCGGCTATTTCAACCTCTTTGGAGGTGGGCATAATGCTATTCCGGTTCATAAAATTGCTGGGGTTCTCTTCTTCATCTCTTCATTGCTCCTCTTTTTGAACAACAAATCAAAAATCACGGAGTTTGATGAAGATGATAAAACCTGGATACGCTACAGAGGTGGGTATCTTGGGAACACAAATGTTCATTTAAATGTTGGCAAGTTTAACCCCGGTCAGAAGATGTTTGCTCTTTTTATCGGCGGGGCTACTTTAATTCTTGGCATAACAGGGCTATTTATCTGGATGCCGCAGTCATTCCCAAGAGTTATTGTTCAGCTCTCTCTTATGCTTCACGGCTTGATGTTTGTTGGTGCAATAATGTTTGTTGTTGTTCATGTCTATCTGGCTACTATCGGAAATCCTGGGACACTTGAATCTATGTTGTGGGGGAAGGTAACACGCAACTGGGCAAAACATCATCATCCGAAATGGTATAAAGAGGTTGAAGGAAAGTAGCTTTATATCTTATAGTCAGTACAATACAAGGGGGCTTTTATAGTCCCCTTTCTTTTAATACAGGAGTTTTTATGCCGAGATTTTCTGAAAAAATAGATTGTTTGAAAGATGCTGCTAAAAACAGAGCCGAATATGCTGAAATTGCTCAATTTTTTATATCTGTTTACTCTTTTGTGGAAAACTCTGGCGAAAATATAGGAATTAAATTCAAGGCAGACAGTTCTAAATTTTCAGAAAAAAATAGAGAAGGATTAGTTCTTATAGAGCCTGCCGACATTGAGATTGAAAAAGATAATCTGATAAAATTTGTTGATGGAATAATTAAAACCTGCGCGGAAAGCGGCAAAGCAGGTATTGATGAATTATCTAAACTTTCTGACGTATTGCCTACTCAAGATATTGATTTTAAGGCAATATTTGCAGCAATTTTGAAGCGTGACAGAAAAGTTATTGAAGAATTCTCTGCAAAGTATGAACTTTCATCACCACTTGTGGAATACATCTTCGAAATACCGCTGAAAGCTGCCCTTGAAAATTTTGTAGATAAAATTACTGACAACCAAGAAACAGCTGAATGGCACAACTCTTTTTGCCCTGTATGTGGTTCAAGAGCTGGAATGAGTGAACTCTCTGCAACAGAAGATGGGAAAAGATATCTTGTATGTTCTTCATGCAATTACAAATGGAGCTTCAAAAGGCTTCAATGCCCATACTGTGGAAATGAAGAAAGTGCAAATCTGTTCTATTTTACAGCTGGAGAAGATCCTTCAATAAGGGTGGATGGGTGTAAAAAATGCAGCCGGTATATTAAAACAAGAGATAACAGAGTTGGCAACGCAGATATTCCGCTCGATATTGTTGATATTCTTACAATTCACCTCGACCTTCTTGCCTCAAAAGAGGGGCTTGAGAGAGGGAAATAAAATAGCATGGCACGATGTTCAAATTGCAAAGCCCCACTCCCTGACAGTATTCTCACTTGCGCTTATTGTGGGGAGCATAATGATCTGGATCTCAAGGGGATTCATTACTACACCACACACCAGAGTGATACTCCGCGCACCTGCCCCCGTTGCGATGTAAAGCTTAAGACCATAGATCTTAAACTGAACGGAACATTTCTTATTGATCGATGCGAACAGTGTATGGGGCTTTTCTTTGACCCTTCAGAACTGGAAGCTCTTCTTGATTCCAGCGTCACAAATGTTTTTCAGATTGACAGAGTCGGGCTGGACAACATTAATCTGCACCGCCAACCAGACCAGTACCCGGTTTCCTATATCAAATGCCCGGTCTGTTCAGAACTCATGAACAGGGTTAATTTCGGGACAAGAAGCGGAGTCATTATAGATCGCTGCAGAAACCACGGGGTCTGGCTCGATGGTGGCGAGTTAAATCACTTAATGAAATGGATGAAAATGGGTGGGAAGCTCCTACATCAGGAAAGAGAGGAGCAGGTAAAACAGGAGGCATTAAAAAAGGAAAACGACAAGCTAAAGGGAGCGCAAGGATATCAGGATCCATCAATCTCTCTCGATTTTTCCCATCAGGAGATGAATTCATCCCGGCTCTATTCTGATATTATCTCTGTCATAGGCGGTATAATACGGATGTTCAATTAATCTAAAAACCAAAAAGGGGGTACACATTTCTCTGTACCCCCTTCTATATATTCAAAATTTCCGGTTTCAAATCAAGAGTGATAGCAAGGCGGCGAGGATTGAGGCGACGCAGGCATACATATCAGTATGGTGAGGAGCCGAAGACAAGCCAACGATGCTAGCACCTTGATTTGGAACCGGAAGGAACTACCCGACCAGTTCAGACTTGGTAAAGAGCGCCTTCAACCAGTACCCCTCTGCTTCAATATTTTCACGACCACCTTCCTCACGGTCAACCAGGGTTACGATGCCAAGCACGTCCAGACCTTCTTCCTTGGCGCGATTTACCGCTTTCATGGAAGAACCACCTGTGGTAACAACGTCTTCAACGATAACAACTTTTGTACCGGCAGGTAGGTTTTTGCGCCCTTCCAACCATTGACCGGTTCCATGCCCCTTCGGTTCTTTGCGGATGATAAAGGCATGTATATATTTGCCATCCAGATGGGCAGCGATTGAGGTTGCAGTCGCAATCGGATCAGCCCCAAGAGTTATGCCGCCTACAGCCTGAACACCTTCCACATCCTTGATTGCCTGGTAAAAAAGTCTGCCGGTCAGGTAACCACCTTCAGCGTGCAAAGTGGTCTGTTTGCCATCAAAGTAAAAATCACTCTGACGCCCAGATGCCAGTGTAACCAACCTTTTTTCGTAAGATAATTCAAGAATAATTTCTTTTAAACGCTGACGTTCACTCATTGGCACCCTGCTCCTCTTCAAATAATTTCATCTGCGGAAGTTCCGCAGGTTTTGGAAATGCAACCGGATATTCTCCTGCAAAACATGCTTTGCAGTAATGTGTATTGTTGGAACCGACAGATGAGAGCAACCCTTCTTCGGATAGGTATCCCAGTGTATCGGCTGTCACATAACGGCATATTTCTTCAATTGTATGGGATGAGGAAATCAGCTCCTTGCGATTGGGGGTGTCAATACCGTAATAGCAAGGGTAGCTTGTGGGTGGCGAGGATATGCGCAGGTGTACTTCTTTTGCTCCGGCATTGCGCACCATTTTTACAATTTTGCGTGAGGTGGTTCCACGAACAATAGAGTCATCAATAATTACGACCCGCTTTCCTTCCAGAATCTCGCGCACCGGGTTGAGTTTGATTTTTACTCCAAAATGACGGATTGATTGTGCCGGTTCAATAAATGTACGACCAACATAATGGTTACGAATCAAGCCGAGTTCAAACGGTATACCGGCTTCTTCCGCATATCCCATGGCGGCTGGCACGCCGGAATCGGGAACGGCAATGACAACATCAGCGTCAATAGGGTACTCACGAGCAAGCTGACGACCAAGCTCTTTTCGTGTCAGATAAACGTTTTTGCCAAAAATATAGGAATCAGGTCTGGCAAAATATACAAATTCAAAGATACAGGGAGTTGGTTCAATTTTTTTGAAGGGGAAAAGTGATTGTATCCCTCCCCCTTTTGTGCAGACAACCATTTCTCCAGGCTCAATCTCGCGAACAAATTCAGCTTCAATCAGATCAAGAGCACAGCTTTCAGACGCCACAACCCACGCATCACCCAGCTTCCCCAGACACAATGGGCGGAAACCGTTCGGATCTCTCACTGCAATCATGCGCGTTTCAGTCAAAAAGAGCAGGCAGTACGCCCCTTTAATACGTTTGAGAGCATCCACAATCCGGTCAACCAGTGAATTTGTGTGGGAGATCGCAAGAAGATGAATGATAATCTCCGTGTCCATGGTTGTTTGGAAGATGGAGCCATACGCCTCAAGCTCCGCTTTCAGAATCTGGGCATTGACCAGATTGCCATTGTGGGCAACCGCAATTGATCCACGGGAGTAGTCCACCATAATCGGCTGCACATTTTTTTCCACCGATGCGCCGGTTGTTGAATAACGCACATGCCCAATGGCGGCGTTACCGGGAAGTTTTTTAAAAACTTCCTGATTGCCGAACACGTCTGCCACCAATCCCATCCGTTTGTGGGCATATAATCCTCCCCCATCGGATGAGACAATACCGCAGCTTTCCTGACCACGGTGTTGCAGGGCATAAAGACCAAGATAGGTCAGGTTTGAAGCTTCGGGATGACCGTAGATGCCAAAAACACCACATTCTTCCTGGGGACGGGATAGATTCATAATAGGTTTTTCCTCACATAGTCAGCTGCATTTTTGTAGAGAATCAGACCGTCTCCTTCTTCCGGTAACTGTTCCCGTGTCCAGCGGGGATGCTGGGTGTAATGAACAAACGCTTCGGGGTGCGGCATGAGTCCCATCAGGCGACCGGTCGGATCACATAATCCTGCAATGGCATTTACCGAACCGTTCGGGTTGGCAGGAAATTCCATGGTCGGCAGTTCATAGCTGGCATCACTGTATTTCAGCACAGCGCAATGCCCTGCCTCAATCCGCTGCAGCGTTGCATCGCTGTCGCAGAGGAATTTCCCCTCGCCATGACGCACAGGTAGATAAATTCCCTTTCCAATCCCTGCAGTAAAAACAGATGGTGACGTTGAATCAGATTTCAAATAGCACCAGCGATCTTGGAAACGTCCGCAGTCGTTATAAGTCAAGGTAGCACTCTGACTCAAATAATCGTTGTAAAAACCGGGGAGCATCCCCATTTTCACCATCAGTTGGAATCCGTTGCACACCCCAAGAATCAACTTTCCATCATTGATAAAGCGGGTGAACTGTTCAACCAGTTTTTCACCGGTTCCTGAAACTGCGGCATGCTTCAGGCGATTTGCCTGTGCCTTCGCACTTCCCAGATCATCACCATCAAGGAATCCTCCGGTGAGATTGAGAAAATGAAAATCATCCAGACGAATTTCCCCGGATAGAATTTCTGCGATATGGGCGATAACAGATTCATCAAAACCACCAAGGCGGCAGGCATGAGCCGCTTCCATCTCGCAATTTGTGCCGTTGCCGGTTATTACTAATGCACGCGTTTTTTTCATCTAGACCTCGATACTCCACTTCCGGGTTTATATATCCATCAAAATATTTTCTACAATTCCCGCAATGTACTCTGCCAAACCTCTTTCAACTCATCCAACCTTTCCCTGATAACCTGACATCCTTGAATCCCTTCAATATTAAGGTGTTCCTCTTCCGTTACTGTGCCGATACGGGAGCAACAGACCTCTGCCATGAGTTTTTCAAACTGTTCATGATTTTCACGATGCACGGTTATCAACAGGCGTGATGCTGATTCCGAGAACAGCAACGCTTCATCACGCCACTCTTCTTCTCTACCACTCCATGCGACACGGGAAAGATCGATGCTCACACCATAGCCGCCGGCAAAGGAGGATTCTGCCGCAGCTACTGCCAAGCCGCCATCGGAAAGGTCATGACAGGAAGCGACCAGTCTTTGATCCACAGCCCGCAGATAGGCGCGATATGACTGCAATGCGGCAACTGCGTCAACCTTTGGAACATTATTGCCGACATGTCCGTTGAGCGCCAGATATTCCGAACCACCCAGCTCATTGCCGGTTTTACCGAGCAGGTAGACGATGTCCCCCGGGCGTTTCACATCCATGGTGACCGCCTTGCGGGCATCTTCAATTTTGCCGATAACCGAAAATAGAAGTGTGGGAGGGATAGATATTTTAGTTGTACCATCATAGAAATCATTCTTCATTGAATCTTTGCCAGAAATGAGCGGCAGGTTGTACACCATGCAGATGTCGTAGAGTGCCTGATTGGAACGCACCAGCTGTGCCATTTTATAAGGTCCGTCCGTAGTCTTTTCTGAAAGCACCGGATCACACCAGCAGAAGTTATCCAGACCAGCCACCAGATCCAGGGAGCCACCGACGGCAACATAGTTGCGCAACGCTTCATCAACAGCATTGGCGGTCATGTCGTAGGTATCAATATCCGAATAACGGGGGCAGATACCATGGGCAGTGACAACAGCTTCATAAGATTCCAGAACAGGGCGTACCACTGCGGCATCGGAAGGACCGTCATTGGTAACTCCGCTGAACGGTTTCACCACAGATCCACCCTGGACTTCATGATCGTAGCGACGAACAACAGACTCTTTGGAGCATATATTGAGTGAAGACAAGAGCTGTTTGAGATCATCTGTAAAATCTGTTTTTTCAAGCGGCAACGGTTCTTCATGATGAGGTGCTTCCCACTTTGCGGGAATCTGCATCGGTGGAAGTCCTTCATGCATAAACTCCATCGGCAGATACGCCACGGTTTTATCCCCATACATAATTTGGAATACACCGTTGTCAGCAAACTCACCAAGCACGGTAGCTTCAACGCTGAAACGCTTTGCCATATCGAGAAACTCATCTATTTTATCCGGCGGCACAGCAAGACTCATCCTCTCCTGCGCCTCTGAAATAAGAATTTCCCACGGATTCAGTCCAGGATATTTGAGCGGTGCTTTTGCCAGATCCATCCTGCAACCGCCGCATTCACCAGCCATCTCACCTATTGACGAGGAAAGCCCCCCTGCCCCATTGTCGGTGATAAATCGATACAACCCTTTATCACGGGCACGAATCAGAAAATCAAACATCTTCTTCTGGGTAATCGGATCCCCAATCTGAACCGCTGTCACGGGTGAATTTTCATTCAACTCTTCGGATGAAAATGTCGCTCCATGTATCCCGTCTTTCCCGATTCTCCCGCCGGTCATCACAATAAAATCACCAGCTTCAATAGACTTTTCATGCCCCTGTTTGCCATTCAGCTCAACAGGCATTATCCCTGCTGTACCGCAGAATACAAGAGGTTTGCCGCAGAATCTCTCGTCAAAAACTATTGAGCCGTTGACTGTCGGGATGCCGCTTTTGTTACCACCATGCTCCACCCCCTCAACAACCCCTTCAAATATCCGGCGTGGATGGAGAAGCCTTTTCGGTAGAGGCTTGTCATAAAATGGGTCGGCAAAGCAGAATACATCAGTGTTGAAGATAAGTTTCGCCCCCTGCCCTGTCCCGAATGGATCGCGGTTTACACCGACTATCCCTGTTAAAGCTCCGCCGTAAGGATCAAGAGCAGACGGGGAATTGTGTGTCTCAACCTTGAATACTATAGAATTTTTATCATTGAATTTGATAACACCTGCATTGTCCTTAAAAACAGATAGACAAAAATCTTTTTCACCAAGCTTTTCACGGACATCTTTTGTTGTGCGCTGAATATAGCTTTTGAATAGAGATTTTATCTCCTCTCTCTTTCCATTTTCATCTTCATACTGCACAGTTGCTGAAAAAATCTTATGTTTGCAATGCTCCGACCAGGTCTGGGCAAGGCATTCCAGCTCCACATCGGTCGGCTTTGCGCCAAGGCAAAATTTGCTGCGCTCTGCAAGAACTTTTGGATCACGGTAATGAGCCTGAATAATTTTCATCTCTTCAAGTGTCAACGCAAGCACACCATCTCTGCTGATACGCATCAGCTCTTCATCAGAGACTTCGAGGTCAATCTCTTTAACTTCACCTTTTGCCTCAACCTGCACCTTTGGCACAAAGGTCTCAAACGAGCCTTTAGCTCTGAATTCATCGGCAGTAACAATAGTGTATCTCTGAATCAGGGTATTGCACAAAAGCCCTGTAGCTATCTTTTCAACATCAGAATGAGAAAGTTTACCGGAAACAAGATAAACAACCGAATAGTAAACCGCACACCCCTCTAAAAATGCTCTCCCTGTAACATATTCAATAGCCTCTCTTGCCGTTCTCCCTACATTATCTGTAACACCCGGGCGAAAACCGACCTCTACAGCAAAATCAAAATCTGCTGCAGATGATGAATCTATGGAATAATCCTGCATCACAGGGTCACAGAGAGGGCCGGAAGCTGCCGCCTCTATCTCATCTTTTGATAGCGCCTCATCAACAGTATATACATCAATGCTCCGTACAGAGGAAACATCAAGGGCAAGAAAATGCTTTATCTCCCCTTTAATCCTCTCACCGCGCGGATCTCTTAATTTTTCTTTTAACGATACCTCTACTCTGTATGCCATGAATCTATCCTTTCAGCACTTCTTGAATAATCATGTAGTTTTTTTCAATTATTGCACGAAAACGCTCATCCGTACACGCCCAATCAATAATATCAACGGTAAACGGAAGGTTTGAATCAGAGAAGGCATCCGTAAGATTTACAAGAGTTGCCGCATCAAGAGGTTGTTCTGTCATGACCGCCAGATCAAGATCAGAAAATTTACCCGCCTTGCCGTTAATCCGCGAGCCAAATACGCGCACCTCGCATCCAGGAACGTTCTGTATCAGTATGCCGCATAACTCCTCATACTCCTGCGGCTCAATCTGCAGCATGACGATTTCGCAAATTTTCCAGAAGAAGCGAAGCATCAGCAATAAATGCCTCCAGCACACCGTACACAGCCATTGCCTTTTCTTCATCGTAGGTGTGCGAGGTGATATTTCGCTTCAGTCTGTACTCAAACCAGTGTTGTGGTTCAGCAATAAATCCTGAACGTGCGCCAAGACGAATAACATCGCGAAAGCCCATCTGGTCGAGCTCTTCGCTACTTGGAAGATTTTGCGCCAATACCCTTTTAAGCATTTTGAATGCAAGTTCATAACTGTACTCAAAACGCTGGATACAGGCATCACGAATATCCTCATCCATCGGTTCGCGCCTGCTCCGCTCATAGACACGAATCAGGGAGGTAAGAGCTTTTTCAAAGGAACTCAAATCAATCATTGGTTAATCCTTCATTTATCCAATCATTTTTTCAATAATTTCATCCCAGTTTTGGGAACCGGCAACAAAAGGTTTTGCCATCTGTATGAACCGTTTGCGTTTTTCCGATGTACGCAGTTTTTCCGGTTCAATCATCTCAATAGCCTCCTGAAATTCCTTGAAGGGATAATTGATCATATCAGGAAAAGAGCCGTATTCAATCATCCTTTGCACCTTAAAACGGGTGGATAGATTATCAGCGCCATCCCAGAAATAGTTATTTTGCAAGTTTTGCATTATACAGCAACTCCTTGATAAGAGAGCGGGAAAATTGATTTAATGCATCAAGAGAAATCGGCTTTTTCAAGGTAGCAATCCCTTCAGGAAACACCTCAGCAAATGCCATCACGGTACCTTCATAATCAAGAGGTACAATTTTCTTTTCTGCATCAAGCAGCAACTGCCCCAGCTCAAAATCATTCATCAGGAAATATAGATCAACAAAATCTTTGACGGTTTTTCTGTCCTGGATTGCAGTTATCTTGTTTACCGCAATATTTTCAGACGAATCTATAAGGGAGTTGTTTGAAAATAGGTAGTTGCCGCAATGAGGATAGTTTTCAAAGATAAATTCTACCTTCAGCATCGTATTGTTGTGATGAACAAAAATACGCTTGAAATAATCACCGTCAATCACAGCCTCAACATGAAATTGTGCTGCCAGACGACCAACTATTTCACGGTAGATAACAGGAAACTCCTCTTTGGGAAAGATATCCCCCCGAAAGAAAAAATCGAGATCATCTGAATAACGATGATCGTAATGCCAGCGCGATAAGGCGGTGCCGCCACTTAAATAGAACCGGTCTGTCTGCAGAAAAGAGAGAACCATATTTTGCAATGGATAGAGCTTTTCTTCGTAAAACGCAGATTCTTCTGCGGTTGCATGTTTGAGATGATTTTGTGTGAACATAACCATACCTTGCTGTATTTTACACCAGATCGTAGGTTGGGAATTAGGGTAATGCCCACAAATTAATAGATCAATGTGGACACAAAAAATCCTCCCACGCTACCAGCAAACTTAAAACAAAATAATATAGTAAAAACAAGATATTAGACAATTAACACTGAAAAATGGTCAAGACTATTTTTCAGTAGCGTGAAAAATTTACGCTATTTTTTATCTACAAAACCTGCAAAAGATAGCACTTCAGATATTCAGATTCTGGAAAAGATAGCAATACAGGGTGATCTGGGGGTTGGAAAGATGTATCAATCAGCCTGACCACGCTCCCTGATTTTATCGCCGCATTAGTCAGCATTTCACGAAAAGCTTCTCTACCGAGATGATGAGAACATGAACAGCTAATTAGATAACCGCCAGATTTTATCAGCTCCATAGCACGCATATTGACGGTAAGATAACCTTTCGTACCTTCAGCAATGTTTTTTCTGCTTTTGATAAATGCTGGGGGGTCCATAACCACAACATCAAATTTTTTACCTATGCTCTTTAATTGACGAAGCTTTTCAAAAACATCGCACTCATCAAATGTCACCTTATCCGCCACACCATTCAAAGCTGCATTTCTTGAAGCATGCTCAAGCGCCTTTGCAGATATATCAGTAGCCAAAACAGAAGAGGCACCGTAAAATGCTGCATGAATACCCCATCCAGCATGGTAACAGAATGCATCAAGGACATCTTTGCCATCACAGATATTCCTCAAAAGCATCCGATTGTCCTTCTGATCAAGAAATGTTCCAGTCTTTTGCCCTGTCTTTGGATTTACGATAAAGCGGAGCTCATTCTCTTTTATTTCAATCTCGTCAGGAATCTCACCATAAATAGTCTCCACAGATTCAGGCAATCCTTCAAGTGAGCGTACAGAAACATCATTTCTGGCAATTATACCTTTGGGGGAGAGTACGTTTAGAAGAGCTTCTACAATCAGTTCCCGCCTCTTATCCATACCGGCTGATAAGAGCTGGAGAGACAAATAATCACCATACTTATCAACAACAAGCCCAGGGAGGTGGTCACTCTCACCATAAACGAGGCGAAGAGTTTCAAGATCCGGATAAATATTTTTTCTATAATCGATTGCAGATTGAATTCTTGATTCAAAAAATTGAACAGAGTCAATATCTTCATTCAATCTTGAAACAAGGCGAAAAGATATGAGGGAATGAGGGTTGTAATGACCAACAGCGATAAATTTCTCTTTATCATCATAAAGCTGTGCCAAAACACCTTTCTCGGCAGATGGCAGGTTCTGAAGCTCATTACTGAATACCCAGGGGTGACCATTCAGAATACGGCGTGATTCGTTTTTCTTTAGTTTAAGTTTGATCATATTATTTAGGCTTTTGTAGGTTTATTACTTTCAAGCTCAATATTTTCACCATACTTCTCTGTAGCCTCATGCAGTGTAATCGAAAATGAATCATCGTAGAGTGTTTCGGGGGCAATATCAATTTCACCAGGCCAGACAACCGTGCCGTATTCAACCCTTGCCTTCTCGAATAAATACGGCGTTGCAATTTTGTTCCAAGGTTTCATAACAAGGAGCGGTTTCATATCAAAACGCCTAAATTCACCATCATTGTATTTCAATTCAAGTTGGTAATCTGGAAGCGTTTTTACAATTACAACATCTTTTGGCATTTATCACTCCTACTGCAATGGCATAATTCTGAAAGGTTCTTCACCGTTTACAGCCAATTCCCAGTCTACCTTCAACTCCTCTTTATGAATTTCAATCCATGCCTGAACAAGTTTATGTTGTTTAGCTGGTATTGAACCATCAAGTATCCCCCCATTGTCAATGGCAATTGCAGCTTCTTCTCCTTGATAACGGACATGGATATGCGGCAGATGATGCCTTCGGTTATCACGAAAAAACATCAGAACAAGAATCCCATAGAACATTGATATTGTTGGCATTACAAGCTCCTTGTGTTTTGCCACAAGCACTTTAAAGATCTGAATGTCATCTTTTCACAAAGACAAAATCTCCCCCCTCATCGCCAGTTTCACGAATTTCGCCAAACTGGGGAACCTGACCATTGGGGGAGTTGTTAATCACCGCCTGACGCATTGGCTGTAACGGTGCCGAAAAGCATAGTCAGACAAAATATGAACATGGCTGGTTCAAATTTACCGTTAGCTTTATGATACTTTTCCATAGTTTGGGGGGAGACTCTGCCCGAATCTGCGTGTGCCACATTTATGGCAAAACATAAAAAAAGAAAAACTCGGAAGAGATGCAGCAATCTGTTTCTCATGGTATTTCCTTTCTCAATGGCGTTAATTCTTATGCTGTTCCAAAATAACCGTTTTAACCGGATAAGGAATTTCAATAGTTTTCTGACGGAATATGCTTATTATCCGGGAGTTTACCCTATCAGTAATTGTAATCAGGGTAGCATATTCCTCCACCCAGAAAAAAAGTGACATATTTAGGGCGCTATCACCGAATGATACAAAAAATGCTTCCGGCAATGGCTCCGCAAGCACTCCCTCTGTTTCCAACGCAATCTTGACCAGCAGCTTTTTTACATCGTCAACATCACTATTATAGCCGATACCAAGATTTATTCGCCCCTTCACCTTGCTGTTCGGAAACGCCTGATTGGTCAGCATGGTGTTACATAGATCAGAATTAGGAATTATGAGAAGTTGATTATCAAGTGTTTTAATCTTGGTACTTCTGAGCCCAATATCCAGCACATCCCCCAGTTGCCCGCCTGACAACTGGATACGGTCACCAATGCGGAATGGTCGGTCAACCATGAGTGTAAAGCCGGATATCATATGGGCGAGTGTATCTTTAGCTGCCATACCTATTGCCAGAGATCCGATTCCGAGAGCGGTAACAAGTGAAAAAATATCCACATTGAAATGTTTAAGGATAATAATCAGCGCCGTACCAAGGAGAAAAAGCGATGCTAGTTTTTCCACAACCGGAATCATCTGTCTTGCCATCGCCCCGGAATTGAGTTCCTTCTGACCAGCGACATACCACTTAAGTAACTCGTCCATGGCATGGTAGACAAGAGTGAAAATAATGGTGACTAATATTACATACAGCAGACCTGAAGCTGCCAGCATAAGCTTTTCGCCCAGCGGCAGAGTACGAACTGCAAAATATACGCCGCCGGTCATAAATAAACGGTAAATATATGGAATTATGCAATGTAGCAGCCGGTCATCAAGATCCGTAGCAGTAGCAGAAGCGAGTTTTTTTCCCCATTTGTTCAGCGCCATAACTGCCAACTGAGACAAAATCCAGAAAAAAGCAAGTATGAGCATCGCCCCGAGCAGTTCTTTTGCCCAGAAAAGGAAAACTCCATCACTATCTTCCGGATGTAGCATTTCCTGTATAAAATCAAGCAGTTTATTCACCAAAAACCCGCTTGAAAATTGTATCCACATGTTTCAGATGATAAGAGAGATCAAACGATTCGCGAACCTTGGTTTCACCAAGCGCGCCGATGACTTCCGGATCTGCAAGAAGTTCGGTCTGAAAATCAGCCCCCTGCTCCCACACTTTCATGGCGTTTTTCTGTACCAGACGGTAGGCATTTTCACGAGAAACACCGGCCTGCGTGAGATCCAGAAGAATTTTTTGTGAGAAGACCAAACCCTTCATCTGATTGAGATTTTTCAGCATATTCTGTGGGTAGACAACCAGATTTCTGATCAGACCGTTCAGACGGCGGAGGGAGAAGTCAAGGGCAACCGTAGCATCCGGGGCGATGTAACGTTCAACTGAAGAGTGGGAAATATCGCGCTCATGCCACAGTGCCACGTTTTCCAACGCCGGAATACACATGGAGCGCACATAACGTGCCTGACCGGTCAGATTTTCAGAGAGAATCGGATTACGCTTATGCGGCATAGCCGACGACCCTTTCTGCCCTTTGGTAAACTGCTCCTCTGCCTCCAGCACTTCAGTACGCTGCAAATGACGGACTTCAATGGCAATGCGTTCCATGGAAGAAGCGATGATGGAGAGGACACAGAAATATTCGGCATGACGGTCGCGTGGAATAACCTGCGTAGAAACCGGCTCTGGTTTCAGCCCCATTTTTCCGCAGACATATTCTTCAACAAACGGATTGATGTTGGCAAAAGTGCCGACCGCGCCAGAAATAGCACCCGTCGCGATATTGTCACGGGCTGCCAATAGGCGTGTCCTATTGCGCCCCATCTCGGCGTAAAACGATGCCAGCTTGAGACCAAAGGTTACAGGTTCGGCGTGAATACCGTGGGAGCGCCCCATGCAGACCGTGTCTTTATGTTCCATTGCACGCAGCTTTATCGACTCCAGCAACATATCAAGATCAGCCAGCAGTTCATCGGCAGCCTGAGTCATCTGCACCGAAAGACAGGTATCCAGCACATCGGAGGAAGTCATCCCCTGATGGATAAAACGCGCCTCCGGACCTACAAATTCTGCGACAGAAGTCAGGAATGCAATTACATCGTGTTTGACCTCTGCCTCTATAGCGTCAATCCGCTCAATATCAAAATTCCCTTTTTCACGGATAACCGGAACAACTTCCTTGGGGATTACCCCCAACTCTGCTTGTGCCTCACAGGCAAGGGTTTCAATCTCCAACCATATGCGGAAACGGTTCTCCGGTTCCCATATTTTTGCCATATCGGGGCGTGTGTAACGTGGAATCATCGTGTAAAACTCCTTTGGTATAGTGGTTTCTTTAAGAGTTTTGTAGGAGCGTCTTGCAGGCGCGACCCTTCATATTATTCGCGGCAGCATGCCGCTCTTACGGCAAATAAGTGGATACTTTTAGCATACTATGGAGAATCCTGCAAACAGGGAAGAGGGGTATAATAAGTCTAAAAATCAAATTTCCATTACACAGCTCGCCTGGTACTGGTCACCGATAACAACCCGTGGCGCACAAACATTCTGATCCCGTAAAAATGCTCCAGTAGAGCGCACCACATGATCGGGATGGTTGTTGACTTCGGAGAGATGCGCCATGACCAGCGCCTCCATCTGTTCATGTGCCAGTTCATGAAGTAGCGCCAGCGATTCTTCGTTGGATAGATGCCCGTGGCGAGACTTTATCCTCTGCTTCAACTCCCATGGGTACGGTCCATTCATCAGCATGTCAACATCATGATTTGACTCCAGATTCAATCCCCGGCAACCTCGCAGTTTTTCAGTTACCAGACGGGTGACTATGCCAAGGTCTGTGGCGCTCCCGAATCGCCCCTCGCGGGATTCAACGATAAAACCGACCGGATCACAGGCATCATGGGTAATAGGAAAAGGATCAATAGAGGCATCGCGCAGGATAAAGGGAGAACCGGATTCAAATTCAACAACCGTTGTCTTGGCAAGATGTTTCGCTGCTTGGATATGTACCTGATGACTGACGTACACCGGTATTTTGTACTTGCGCGAGAAAGAACCGGCACTGCGGATATGATCGATATGTTCATGACTTACGAGCACAGCATTAACCCCTTCCGGGTCAATTCCACGCATTTCCATGCGCAGCACTGTTTCACGCAATGACATACCGACATCAATCAGTATGCGTAAATCGCCACTTTCCAGATAGGTGCAGTTTCCTTTGCTGCCGCTGGCAATGGAACAGATTTTCATGAAATCTCCGAATTCTATGTCAAAAGCAATGGAACACGGTTTTTGCGGATGCAACGGATATACGCAGATTTTTAAATATCATGATAAAATCGACGTAAATCCTATGATATCCAGCTTCTTCCACGTTATATTGCTTTTTGGTGTATGGGTTTGATTTCCGTGGTGAATGGTTTTCCAGTTATACTAAATCATCAATGTTTATGACAGGAAAAAAGCTATCCCCGAGGATGTATTTCCTGATGAATCCGCTTAAGACGTTCTCTGGTGACATGAGTGTAAATCTGGGTGGTTGTGAGATCGGCATGACCAAGCATGATCTGCACGCTACGCAGGTCTGCGCCGTTTTCCAGCAGGTGAGTGGCAAAGGAATGGCGGAGTGTATGTGGTGATATATTTTTACTGATGCCGGCTTGATACGCTCTTTTTTTAATGAGGTTCCAGAACGCCTGACGAGTCATCCCATCACCAAGACGTGAGAGAAAGAGATAGATATTTGTTCCGGCAGGGTCGTGTTTGTAGCGGCTTGACTGAAGATATTCCGTTACTTTGTGGCATGCGGATTCACCAATCGGCACAAGTCGCTCCTTGCTCCCCTTACCTACTGTCAGCAAATATCCCGAATCAAGATTGATCTCTCGCAATTTGAGTCCGACCAGTTCAGAGACCCGTAGTCCGGTGGCGTATAGCAGTTCCAGCATGGCACGATCACGAATACTTTCATCTGAGGCACCTGAACAGGCTGAAAAGAGTGCATCAACCTCCGTATACGACAAAAAATGGGGGAGTGAATTCATACTGCGAGGTGATTCTATTATAGTGGCAGGGTTATGATCTGCATACTGTTCTATCATCAGAAATTTATGAAACATCCGTATGGCTGATAAAGCACGGGCGCGACTGCGCGGTTCCAAACCAGAATCTTTCAGCAGAACCATGAAAGCTGCCACATCACTGGAAGAAACCTCTCCGGGTGTTTTTTTCCCCGTGCGCTCCAGAAAATCCAGATAGCGGGAGAGATCTCGGCTGTAGGCTACCTGCGTATTGCCCGAAAGTCCTTTTTCAACGACCAGATACGATATAAAAAGATCCAGATAGCTGTTCATGGCAATAAATTGCTCAAACCCATTCGTCAATGGCGGTTTTCAGTTTTTCAATAATTTCAGCCAATTTGTCCGTTGAATGTATCTTATGGCCGAAAATATCCCGAACATAGAAGGTATCTGCCACCTGATCAACCTTTGTGGAGATTTTTGAAACTCCGATATATAGTCCGAGGTCTGTAAGAGTGCTTGTAATCAGGTATAGAAGACCGACCTTGTCATGGGCATATATATCGATGACTGTGTAATCGTCTGACACCTCATTGTCGATTTCGATCTTGGTTGAAAATTTTGGCGCCGGGCGTGATGTCAGAAGAGTTGGGCGCTGACGCTTTGCCACCAGATGTTCAACTTTTACCTCGCCAGAAAGAACCTGACGCATTTCATTCTCCACTTTACTCCACCGTTGTTCATCCTTGATCAGTACACCTTGTGGTGAATTAACCTGCAGAATATCGAGCGCTTTTCCGTTGCGACATGTATTAATCTGTGCTCCAAGAATATTTATACCATTTGCCGCCATGACACCGGTTATTCTGGAAAAAAGCCCCGGCATATCGTAGGCAGATATGGTGAATTCAGAATATCCCCGATCTTCCTGATGCTGCAGCCTGGTGAGTATTTCAGTGGTCTCAAGACCAAGCAGAAGTCGTAGCTGCTCTGAAATAAAAGCAGCGGATTGAGATAGTAGCAATCTGACCGGCATTGCATTCAGTTCCTGCAGTAACTTGTCAAGAGTGTATTCACTTTCCAGTTTTGCAGCTATGTTTGCAATGATGTTTCTGACCCTTTCACTCTGTTCTTCAAGGCGGAAATTGCCCCGCTCAAGGACATTAAAGCTTTTTTCGTATAATTCCTGAAACAGCATCGACTTCCAACTTGTCCAAACGTCTGCGCCAACAGCACGAACATCGGCAATAGTCAGCAAGTATAACATTTTCAGGTTTTCACTTGTTCCCATCTGCTGTGCAAACTGAACTATCAGTTTTTCATCATGCAGATCCCGACGCTGGGATATATGGGCAAAAACAAGGTGATTGCGCACAAGAAATTCCAGTCGCTCACGGTCTTCAGCTGAAAGTCCCAACCGCTCGGCAATTGCTGGAATCATGGCAGCCCCTTTTTCCGCATGCCCTCCACCCTCACCCTTGCCAATATCGTGAAAAAGGACTGCCAAAATCAGAAGTTCAGGCTTCCCAATATGTGACGCAACCTCGCAAGGGAGCGGTAATAGCTCAACCGTTTCTCCACGCAGCATTTTTTCTGCTTCTTCAACTGCAAATAGAGTATGAACATCAACCGTATAAATGTGATACATGTCGTGCTGCACCTTGCAATATATATGTTCCATTTCCGGAATAAACATATTCAAAAACTCAAGGTGATGCATTAGACGAAGCGTTAAAGTGACATTTTTAGGCGCGCTGACAATATTCATGAAAGAGTGCGTCACAACAGGATCAGAACGGAATGCGTCATCCACACGATACAGGTTCTTTCTTATGAGCCCCTTCACGCGCACATTAAGCTCCACACCATGCTTTTGTGCGTATTCAAAAACCTTCATAAGAATGGACGGGTCTTTATCAACATACTCTTCATCAGGTATTATCAATTCACCCTTCAGGACAAAACAACCATCGCCAACAGGTCTACGGACAAAATATCCAAGTATTTTCAGCGCCCCTTCATCACGCCAGACGCATCTTGAAACAAGGCTTGATGCAAAATGCTCCACTTTATTTGCATGCCGATAATAATCCCTCATGAAATCTTCGACAGCAAGGATTTTACCACGGTTCATATAACCAAAAAAATTTGCGAGATGCACCTGCGCATCGAAAGTCAGTTGATCATTTTTTCTACCATTAAAATAATGCAGTTCGTTTCTTATTTTCCACAGATAATCGAGCGCAGAGTTATAGACAGAGAGTTCGTCTTCAGACAGAATACCTTTGATAATCAGCTCGTTTAAATCCAAAAATTTATATTTAACACGCGCCACCCAGACTGCTGTCTGCAGGTCGCGCAATCCCCCCTCCCCTTCTTTCAGATTAGGCTCAAGGAGATATACAGTTGAACCGTATTTTTCCCGACGTAATTTCATATCGGAGATTTTTTCCTTGATAAACTTATCACTGGATCTGGGAAGTATCTGGGTAAAAATAGTTTTAAGCAGCGTGTTAAAAAGCTGACGGCTCCCTGAAAGAAAACGGGCATCCATAAGAGCTGTTTTTACTGTGCCATCCGCCCCTGCCATCTCGACACAATCGGATATGACACGGACCGAATAACCAACATCCAATCGCATATCCCACAGGAAATAAAGCAGTTTTTGAGCAATGTCCTCGATTTTCTGAACTGGCATGGAGCCATCATGCAAAAACATTATGTCTATATCAGAATATGGGTTAAGTTCACCACGCCCATACCCCCCGACTGCGACAAGCGACACATGCTCCATGAGTTCGCCGCTTCCGTCAAGGTCATAGATGATGGAATGAAGAAGTTTATTGTTCAATTCATCCATCATATCGCACAACAGATGAGTAACCTCAATCCCGGAAGCGCCTTTCAGGTGCAATGCCCGGATTTCTTCCCTGTAAGTGGCAAGAAAATTTTTGCAACCGGAAAAATATAGCGGGCGTTTCTGGTCAAAACTTGCCATGCCGGCATCGCCAACGGCATTGATGTCATCTGGGAAAAATGGATCAATAAAAAACTGCATGCCACCTCCGGATACAAAAAAAGGTTACGACAATATCGTAACCCGCTTTTATAATTTATTATCAATTGATTCGTGTTGATTCAACTTCATCAAGCAAGTTGTTTACGCATATCCAGCAAGGATAGCTTTATTTCATGAAGTAACAAACCATTCTTGTCAATTTGAACCGATTCAGCAGATTCAAGGGACTCTGGCTTGCTACTATTGAGCTTTAGCTTTCCTTTTTTTGAAAACTGCTGTTTAACCCCTTCAATGGTAAAACGCTCGTCATACAGAAGATTACGAACCTGAAGAACCAGCTCAACTTCCTGTCTGCTGTACAATCGTTGACCTGTTGTGCTCTTTTCCGGGTGTAAAAAAACAAACTCCGTTTCCCAGAAACGGAGTACTGAAGGCTTAATAGCTGCGATATGGGCAACTTCGCCGATTTTGAAATACAGTTTATCGGGAATTGTTCTGCCCATTGATAGTATGGTTAGCCAACATCATTAGCATCGGTTCCATTAATAGCGCATTTAAGAACCTGGCTAGGTTTGAAAGTCAGAATACGACGGGCGGAGATTGTTATGGAATCTCCGGTTTGAGGGTTACGACCTCTACGGTCAGCTTTCTGTTTAACGACAAAATTGCCAAAACCGGCAATCTTGATCTTTTCACCCGATTCAAGGGTGCTTTTCAGAATACTAAAAACGGTTTCCACCATTTCTGCTGATTCTTTTTTTGAAAAACCGATTTTCTCGTGAATTTTTTCTACAATGTCAGCCTTGGTCATAAAAACCTCTATCTATGCTATTTACTTATTAAATCGAGCGGGAAGAATGTATACCATAGCGCTTTTTGCTTGGCAACAGGTTTTTCAGTTTTTATCGTGTTGTTGCATTACATTTTTTAATAAGAGTATCAACAACCTTTGTATGAAGAGTGGAAATTTCTTCCTCTGTCAAAGTTTTTTCAAACGATCGGTAGCTAACACGTACTGCAACACTCTTATAGCCATCAGGTATTCCTGCCCCGCCATACAGGTCAAACAGTTCAACCTGCTCAAGTTCCCTAGCTTTTACAGATCTGACAGCATCAAGTATGCTTTCTGCGCTTACGGTTTCAGCGACCAGAATCGAACAATCACGACTACTGTCTGGAAAACGGGAAGGGGTGGAGATTGACAAGGATGGTCGAGCCAATGCGACAATTTTGTCAAAATCAAGCTCAAAACAAAATACCGGTTTTTCAAGTTCAAACCTTGATTGAACGACAGGATGTATTTCTCCGAGCGCCCCTATTACATCCCGCCCAACTTTAATGCTGCACGATTTACCCGGATGGTAATATGGTTCAGGGGCATCCGAGATCCATGTAACCTTCTGAATATGCAATGTTTCCAGCAGATTTTCAACAATCCCTTTGGCGTCAAAGAAATCGACCATTTCTTTTGCCTGGTTCCAGAGCGTACGGTTACGCATACCGGAAACCGCGCCGGCAATACAAAGTGGTTCTGAAGGCATGCTGTCACCATCAGCAGGTACATATTTACGTCGTATTTCAAAAAGCTTCAGATCCATGGTTCTGAAACTCATATTTCTTGAAACAGTTTCCAGAAGTCCTGGAAGGAGCATGGTTCTCATGACCGATTGTTCTGCGACCAGTGGATTAGCCAGTTGAATCGCCTTACGCCGAACATCATCATCCGGCAGCAGCAGCTTATCAGCAGAATCAGGCGCGCCAAAACTAAAATTTATAACTTCGTTCATACCATTATTGACCAGAATCTTTCGAACCTTCCGCTCGATTTGCTGACGAAGGGGAGGACGGTCTGACTCAACCCGGACAATAGGCATGGAAGCTGGAATCGAATCAAAACCTTTCAACCTTGCAACTTCTTCAACAAGATCAATTTCACGTTCAATATCAATGCGATATGTTGGAGGCACAACTGTCAGCAGGCCGTTTTCCCCTTCAGTAACATTACATTGAAGACGTTGAAGAATAGATGCAATTTCCCGACTCTCCACTGAAATGCCAAGCATTGCAGAAACACGTTCCGGTCGTAATGAGATGGACGGTATTTCCTCTGCAGCAGGATATACATCAACAGAGCCAGCGGCAACAGCGCCACCGGAAAGCTCTGAAATCAGGGCAGCCGCACGGTCAAGAGCCAGCGGGACAATCCCAATGTCAGCGCCACGCTCAAAACGATGTGATGATTCAGTATGCAAACCGAGTCTCTTGCTGGTACGACGAATTCCTGCCGGCTTGAACCATGCGCTTTCAAGCAGAATATTTCTGGTTGTATCAGCAATTTCCGAGTTAAGCCCCCCCATAATTCCGGCAAGGGCGACCGGACGCTCGGCATCGCAAATAACAAGATCATCAGCAACAAGTGTGCGACTCTGATTGTCAAGCGTAACAAACTGTTCACCTTCTGAAGCCCGACGGACAACAATTCTCTGACCTGACAGTTGGCTGCAATCAAAGGCATGTAAAGGATGCCCAAGCTCCATCATGACAAGATTTGTAACGTCAACAACATTATTGATAGAACGCATTCCTACCGCATTAAGACGTTTTACAAGCCATGCGGGTGAAGGCGCTATGGTGCAACCGGAGATATAGCGGGCAGCATAACGAGGACAAAGATCCGGAGCTTCTATCGTAACTCCGATATATTCAGTAACCGCTGTTGCAGTTTCTGAAATATCTGCTTTCGGATAGTTTACATCATTGCCAAGCTTTGCGGCAATCTCACGGGCAATTCCGACTACACTCAAACAATCTGCCCGGTTCGGGGTCAGACCAATTTCCATCAAGGTATCTTTCTGACCAAGAGCATCAAAAACTGGTGTTCCAAGTGCCAAGGTATCAGGCAAGATCATAATACCGGCGCTTTCATTTGCCAGACCGAGCTCTTTTTCAGAGCAGAGCATACCGCACGACTCCTCGCCACGGATTTTTGAACGTTTTATTTTGAAATCACCTGGCAAGGTAGAGCCTATTTGTGCCAGTGCGACCGTATCACCCTGCTTGAAATTCTGGGCGCCACAGACAACATCCAGCAGCTCCTTGCCGTTATTGACCTTGCAGAGTGAGAGTTTATCAGCATTAGGGTGTTGGCGTTTTTCTTCAACCTTTGCCACGACAACATCGTCCATGGCGTAACCCTGCTTTTCCATACCCTCGACTTCAAGTCCAAGCATGGTCAAAAGATCGGATAATTGCTCCGGTGAAAGGTCAAAATCAGTGTATTCCTTAAGCCAGTTGTAGGTAACATTCATATCAGAACACCATATAATTAATAGATTTACACGATTACAAATTTGAGATGATAACAAGGCGGCAAAGAGAAAGCGACGTAGGCATAGGTATTTCTATGGTGAGGAGCTTTCGATGAGCCAACACAGTTAGCGCTAAAATTTGTAATCGTGCTTAAAATTGCCGTAAAAACCGGACATCATTTTCAAACAAAAGTCGCATATCGCTGATGCCATATTTAAGCATGGCAATCCGCTCTATTCCCATTCCAAAAGCAAAACCGGAAAACGCCTCTGAATCATAGTTAACATGTCGAAAAACTTCCGGATCCACCATACCGGCGCCAAGAATTTCAAGCCAGCCACTCTGTTTGCAGATTCTGCACCCTTTACAACCACACATGACGCAGGCAATATCAACCTCTGCAGAAGGTTCGGTAAACGGAAAGAAACTTGGGCGCAGGCGTACCCCTGTTTTTTGACCAAACAACTGGTTCGTAAAAACAGTAAGCATCCCCTTCAGATCAGCAAAAGTAATCCCCTTGTCAACCATCAAACCTTCTATCTGATGAAACATTGGAGAATGGGTCGCATCAGAATCACAACGATAAACGGTTCCAGGCGCTATAATCCGCACCGGTGGTTTTTGCTTCAACATTGTGCGAATCTGCACAGGTGAAGTGTGAGTGCGAAGTAACAGGTTATTATCGGTAAAAAATGTATCCTGCATATCACGGGCCGGATGTTCAGGAGGAAAATTCAGCGCCTCAAAATTATACCAGTCATGTTCTATTTCTGGTCCTTCTGCCACCGAAAACCCAAGACCTGCAAAAATATCCGAAACTTCTTCAATTACCTGTGTAATCGGGTGGGAACTCCCAAGCAAAGAACGGCGACCAGGCAAAGTTACATCAATTCGCTCGGACTGTAGTCTACTGGCAATCTGCCGTTCACTGGCTAGCGCCAATGCCTTTTCAAGAGCAGCTTCAAGCTGGTCTTTAACCGAGTTCACCACCTGCCCTACCAAAGGGCGTTCTTCCGGTGAGAGTGCGCCTACCCCTTTCATCAGAGCAGTCAATTCACCCTTGCGTCCCAAAAAACGAACACGGATATCCTGCAGTCCCTGTTCATCAGAGGTATTTTCAATATATTGCAATGCCTCATTTTTCAATTGTTCAAGTTGTTCCCGCATGGTCATTACCTTTACAAAAAAGGGAACAGGACTGTTAAATCCCATTCCCTGTAGGAGTGTGTACCTATTTTGTTACTCAAATACTGGCTTTAGCGACACCAGCTATTTCAGCAAAACCTTTTGGATCTGAAACAGCGATATCTGCCAGAACCTTACGATCTATTTCAACCTGTGCTTTTTTGAGCCCAAAGATGAATTTGCTGTAGGAAAGCCCGTTAATACGCGAAGCTGCATTGATACGGGTAATCCAAAGACTTCGGAAATCTCTTTTTTTGACACGACGGTCACGGAACGCATAATTTAACGCTCTGTCAACTGCTTCAGTAGCGCTGCGGAAAAGTTTGCTTCGTGCGCCCCTGTACCCTTTGGCAAGTTTGAGAACCTTGTTACGTCTGTGTCTCGCTTTAAAACCTCTTCTAACGCGTGGCATGATCTACTCCTTCATGTTGTATTTACACCCGATCCGCAAGGGGAGACTATTTCCTCACGGTTCTTGGCAGTGTTCCTTTTTGTTTACTATTTATATGGAATAAGTTTGCAGATATTTTTCTGATCCACATCTGCAACCATTCCTCCCTGACGCAGATTACGTTTCTGCTTTCTGGTTTTGTGAGTGAGAATATGGCTGGTGAATGCTCCGCCACGCTTTACGCGCCCTGAAGCTGATTTTCTGAAACGCTTTGCAGCGCCACGATTGGTTTTGATTTTTGGCATAACTTTAAACACTCCTTCAGTAAAATAGACAACTAATATTCTTTATTTTTTCAGCTTCGGTGAGACTATCATAAACATCTGTCTTCCATCCATGCGTGGATGTGATTCTATAATTGCCACATCTTCGACTTCCTTTGCAAAACGCTCCAGTACGGCACGCCCCACATCCATATGGGTAATTTCCCTGCCTCGGAAAACCAGAGATATTTTTGCTTTATTACCTTCTTCAAGAAAGCGACGCACATGCTTTACTTTGAACATAAGATCATGCTCATCGGTTTTCGGACGAAGCTTTATTTCCTTAACCTCTACATGAACCTGTTTTTTTCTTGATTCCTGCAGTTTTTTACTCTGCTGATACTTGTATTTGCCATAATCCATAATCCTGCAGACAGGAGGGACGGCAGAAGGAGAAACCTCCACAAGATCCAACTGCTGTTGTTCAGCCATTTCCAGCGCCTGTACGGTAGGAATAATGCCTAGTGGTTCCCCTTCCGCACCGATTACTCGTACTTCAGAAACTCGTATGGCATTATTGATATTGACGGTCGGCTTTGCTATGACTACACCCCCTGGACAAGACGAGTAATCGTCTCAAATAACAGCTATTTGAATTTTTTTGTTTCAGTTTCTATAAATTGAGTAAATTCGTTGACCGACATTGAATCAAGGTTGCTGCCATCCCTGAAACGTGGGGTAACAGTCTGCTGATCAACTTCCTTGTCGCCAATTACAAGCATGTACGGAATTTTCTGCAACTGTGCTTCACGAATTTTGAAGCCTAGTTTTTCATTGCGGAAATCGGCCTGCGCCCGGACACCTGATTCGCGCAAACGGTTCAACACATCTTGAGCGTATGGTATGTGATTATCGGTTACCGTTACAATAATTGTCTGTACCGGCGCTATCCAGAGCGGAAAGCTTCCTGCAAAATGTTCAATTAATACACCAATAAAACGCTCAATTGAACCGAGGATAACACGATGTACCATGACAGGTCGTTTTTTTTCACCATCTGAAGCAATATAGGAAAGATCAAAACGTTCCGGCAGAGTAAAATCGCACTGGATAGTAGCACACTGCCACCGTCTGTCAAGACAATCACGCAATTTGATATCTATCTTGGGACCATAAAAGGCGCCATCACCTTCATTAATCTCATAAGGACGACCGGTATCTTTCAGCGCCGATTCAAGAGCATTGGTCGCAAGTTCCCATGCAGCGTCATCGCCAATCGATTTTTCAGGGCGAGTGGAAAGCTCCATTTCATAGTCAAAACCAAAAATTCCCATCACTTCACTTACAAACTTAAGAACCCCTTTAATCTCTGAATCCAGCTGTTCCGGCATACAGAGAATATGGGCATCATCCTGGGTAAAGCAACGGACTCTCATCAAGCCATGCAATACCCCTGCTCGCTCATGGCGATGCACAGTTCCAAGTTCAAAATAACGGAGCGGAAGATCCCGATAACTACGAAGCTGGGATTTGTAAATCATCATATGGGCAAGACAGTTCATCGGCTTTACACCGAAACTCTGCTCATCAACCTCGGTGAAATACATATTTTCCCGATAATTTTCGTAATGTCCCGAACGTTGCCATAATTCTGTCTTCAGAATCTGCGGACCGACAACAATATCATAGCCGCGCTTCAGATGCTCACGACGTTCAAAATCTTCAATAATGGTACGAAGCATAGCCCCTTTGGGATGCCAAATGGCAAAACCTGCGCCAACTTCATCGGAAAAGGAAAACAGATCCAGTTCTCGACCAAGCTTGCGATGATCACGACGCTTTGCTTCCTCAAGTTGGTGAAGATATAATTCAAGCTCTTTCTTATCAAGAAAAGCTGTGCCGTAAATACGCTGCAACATCGGTTTTGTTTCATCGCCGCGCCAGTATGCGCCTGCAATGGAAAGAAGCTTGAACGCTTTAATTTTTCCGGTTGAAGGGAGGTGGGGACCTCGACAAAGATCAACAAAACCATCTTGAGTATAAAGAGAAACCGATTCCGAACCAATTGCCTCAATCAATTCCTTTTTGTAAGGCTCACCCATTTCCTCAAATTTATGTATCGCTTCTACACTGGACATTTCGGAGCGGACAATTGAAATATCACGCTTAGCAAGCTCTGCCATGCGAGTTTCTATTCGCTCCAGATCTTCGGGAGTAAATGGTTGGGCTACATCAAAATCATAATAAAAGCCGTTCTCAATAGCCGGGCCGATTGTTACTTTTGCAGCGGGGAAAAGCTCTTTTACGGCCTGCGCCATGAGATGGGATGCTGAATGGCGAACAATTTCCAGAGCTTCTGGGCTTTTATCCGTAATAATAGAAACCGTAGCTCCATCGTACAATGGTGAAGAACAATCAACCAACGCTCCATCAACCTTGCCGGCAATAGCCACTTTTGCCAATCCAGCGCCTATTGATGCGGCAAGATCAGCCACCGTAGAGCCAAGTGGTAGATTACGAACAGTCCCGTCAGGCAATGTAATATGTAGTTCTGGCATAAAAGATCCTTCTTACTGAAACAACAGAAAAGGCATCGAAACCATCGATGCCCAGATTGTTGCTGGTTTTATGGTAGGCGCGGGCGGTCTCGAACCGCCGACCTCTACCGTGTCAAGGTAGCGCTCTCCCCCTGAGCTACGCGCCTGCATCAAGGTTGTGATAAATAACAATATCAACCGACCATGTCAAGATTTTTATCACACTGTTCAGGAGTTATATTGACACCCTCTCTGTTTCACGTTATGTTTAAAAATCTATGCTGCGTATAAATGCATATTTGTTTGTACATGCTGTTCACATTCTCTTCAAATCAATACAGATGACAGGATATGGCAGACACATCCGGAACCCCACATCAGTACAGTTCACATAACTATTTGGGCAAGCTTGGATCCAACCTTCTTGATTCTATCATAAGAAGGTTTTCAAATCCTGTTACTGCCCGTCGTAACAGGTTTATTCTCCTTCTTCTCACAGCTATTCTCCTCACTCTGATTATTCTCCCAAGCCAGCACTTCTCAAACACCAGCTTCAAAGTCGGGCAGATTGCAACAACAGACATCCGTTCACCAAAAGATTATCTTGTAGAAGATCGCTCACTTACAGAGTTACGAAAAAAAGAAGCTGTAGACAATGCCCCCTTTGTTTATACATTGAGCGACAGAATTCCGGGGTATCTTACTGATAAATTAGAGCAGACAATAACTGTTATAAAAAATAGAGAAGGCAATAAAGCGAGCCAATCCGAACTTAAATCACAGTTAAGCCAGCTCGTTGGCACAGAACTATCTGATATTGAAGTTTCTGCACTTGCTCGAATCTCTTCAACAGATGCTTTTATCAATTCTCTAAAAAAACAACTTGACGAATTGTACCGCCACAAAATAGTGCAGGACAAGGTGCTATTTCAGAATGATGCACAACGTGGAATAGAAATTTACGATGACAATGGACGTATGATTGGTGGGGGAGACACTTCATCTAGTGTCACAGATATAAAAGATGCACGAAAAATGATTTCAGAATGGAGCTTTTCAGGAGTTTCCTATCGTGCCAACTCCCAAAAAATATCCGGACTTATATCAAGACTGATACTGCCAAATTTCTTTTTCAACAAAGAAAGCAGTGAGTCGAGAGGCAAGTCATCCCGTGAAACAACTCGCCCGGTTCTGTTTAAAGTAGTCAAAGGGGAAATGGTAGTAAGATCCGGAGAAAGAATCAGCAACGAACAGGCGCAAAAACTACGCGCAATGTTTCAAGGTGAGCGAGCCACAAACAGGCTGACGACGGCTGTTGGAATTTTTCTTTTAATACTGGTAGTTTTTTACTTCCCCTATCGTTTTGCATGCAAAAACATCCGCAAATTCAATCCAAGCAATAAAGATATTCTAGTTCTCTCCCTGCTTATAATTGGCAGTTTTTCTCTTTTCAAGGTTGCGCTGCTTGTGAGTCACACCGTCGGTACAGTTTTCCCGGATGTACAGGCGAGCAATTATTTTTATCTTCTACCATTCGCTTCCGGCGCTATGATTGTCCGCATTTTTATTAACTCGGAAGTTTCGCTTGTTTATTCTGCCGCACTTGCGCCGCTTTTGGGAATCATGTTTAACGACAGTATGCAGGTGGCAGTTTATGCTCTGCTCGGCGGGGTTGTTGGTGCTCACGGAATGCGACAATGCACAGATAGAAGCACAATTTATTCTGCCGGCTTAAAAATTTCGACCGTAAACATCGCCCTTTCCTTCGCTTTTCAAATACTTAACAACGATTTATTTTCCATACAAACAATTTATGTCGGATGTTTTGCTATAGTAGGCGGCATCATCAGTGCAATTCTGGTTGCCGGTATTATTCCGATAATCGAGATGTTCTTCAATTACACCACCGACATTAAACTTCTTGAACTCGCCAACCTGAACGCACCTCTGCTTAGAGACCTCATGATAAAAGCTCCAGGAACCTATCACCACAGCGTAGTAGTCGGAAATCTGGTTGAGGCTGCAGCCGAGGCAATCAACGCAAATCCACTTCTGGCACGAGTATCCGCCTATTATCACGACATCGGTAAGGCATCAAAGCCACTCTATTTTATAGAAAACCAGGGTGGCTATGAAAATCGGCACGACAAACTTACACCAAATATGAGCGCCTTGATTTTAATTTCTCACATCAAAGAAGGAGCTGAACTTGCTAGAGAAAAGCGTCTGGGACAACCGATAATTGATATCATCCGTCAACACCACGGGACTGCACTAATCAAATTTTTTTATGAGCGGGCAAAAACCCAGAGTGAGGCAAACGGTACGACTGTAAATGAACAGGATTTCAGGTATCCAGGTCCCAAGCCACAAACTCGGGAAGCTGGTCTGGTAATGCTTGCCGACTGTGTGGAAGCAGCTTCACGAACCTTGGTAAACCCTACTCCTGATCGAATTCAGGGGTTGGTTCAAAATCTTATCAATCGGGTTTTTACCGATGGGCAACTTGATGAATGTGAGCTGACACTAAAAAATCTGCACGAAATAGCCAAGAGCTTCAACCGCATTCTTAATGGCATTTTCCACCATCGTATCGATTACCCCGAACCGGTATACAAAGGACCGACCATCAGTATTAAAAAAAGTGACAAGCATGGACAAAACGTTCATCAGAAGCCGGAACATCCTGAAAAACCAGGGAATCAAAAACATGAACATATTATTGACCAATCGCCAGAAACGACACAGGATCGACTCCCGCCAACTCAAAAAAGTAGCGGTGAAGATCTTAAGCGTCTTGGAATGTCCTGAACAATCCGAACTATCCGTTTCAATTGTCGGGGATAGAACAATCCGTTCCATCAATCGGGATTATCTCGGCAAAGATCGTCCGACCAATGTTATCTCCTTTTCTCTCAATGAAGGAGAGTTTGCCGATATTAACCCTGAAACATTAGGAGACGTAGTAATTTCTGCCGACACAGCTTTACGCGAAGCGGAGGAAGCCGGCATTAACCTTTTCGAGCGGCTCAGCTTTCTGCTAATGCACGGTATCCTTCATCTGTGTGGTTACGATCACGAGCGAAGCGGAGAAATTGAGGCAGAACGAATGGAGACCAAGGAGAGAGAACTATTCACGTTCCTGAAGAAAGAAGGGTTGTTAAACCCCACCGTTTCATAGATTCAATAAACTGCGCTATTGAAGGAATTCTACTCACAGCCCGTAACGAAAAACATATGCGGGTACACTTCATTGCAGCACTGTTGGTACTGTTGTCGGCGCTTTTTCTGCGTGTAACTCCGATTGAATTTGCGCTTCTGGCACTTTCGATTTTAGCCGTGCTATGTGCAGAGCTTATGAACACCGCCATAGAGGCAGTCGTTGATATGGTTTCCCCGGAATATCACCCATTGGCAAAAACGGCAAAAGACACCGCAGCTGGCGCAGTGTTGATGGCATCGTGCGGCGCCGGCATTATGGGTTACCTCATTTTATCAACCTATATTTTCCCTCTCTACGGAAAGGCACTATCAATGTTCGGCTCTGTATCTGATCTTGGAACAATGGTATCTGTACTTGTTGTAACCATTGTAGTTATTATGATAAAAAGTTTCACTGGCAAAGGGTCTCCACTACACGGCGGTCTCCCGAGCGGTCATGCTGCAATTGCTTTCTCCATCGCAACGGCAGTTTCAATTAACACCGCGCAGCCCCTGATTTCACTCCTTTCTCTGGCGTTAGCTGCCATGGTCAGCCATTCCAGACTGCTGATGCATATTCATACAATGAAAGAAATTATATTCGGATCACTGCTCGGAAGCAGCATTACATTGCTAATCATGTTTAGTTTTCAGATTTTAGGAAAATAGAGGGGGGTATAAACGTTGGACGATGGCAGTAGTCGTAAATCAGGTTTTATTGAGCTTATAAGTCGCTTTACAGGCGGGCGCAAGAAGATAACTGAAGTAGAGGTTCACGATTTTATTGAAGCGAGCGAAGAAGAGGGTTTGGTTAATGAAGAAGAGAGCGAGATGCTACGCTCAATTTTTGCCCTCGGCACCACCGTAGTGCGCGAAATAATGGTGCCACGCACTGAAATGGCGTGCGTTGAAGTAGACGCACCGATGCAGAATCTTCTTGAAACAATTATCACCTGCGGTCACTCCCGCATTCCGGTTTATGAGCAGACTATAGACAATATTATAGGTCTTATTTACGCCAAGGATCTGCTGAAACATTGGGGTACGCCGCAAGATCTTCTTCAGATAAGATCCATCATGCGCCCGCCGTTTTTCATCCCCGAAACAAAAGATCTGGAGCAACTGCTTCAGGAGTTCAAACGCAAACGTGTTCACCTTGCAATCGTCATTGATGAGTATGGCGGGACATCCGGTCTGGTTACCATCGAGGATCTCCTGGAGGAAATAGTCGGCGACATCCAGGATGAATATGATACGGAAGAGGCGTTGTTTACCGTTAACGATGATGGTTCGATAACAGCTGATGCGCGAATGCCGGTTGAAGAATTGGAAGAGTGCTTTTCAATTTCTATTGAAAGGGATAAATTTGACTCCATCGGGGGGCTTATCTTCCACCTTACGGGTAAAATTCCAGCTACGGGAGATATTGTTGAGGGTGGCGGATTGCGCCTTGCCATTCTGGACGCAGACGAGCGCAAGATAAAGAAAATCAGGATTGAACGCCTGAACCAACCATCAGAAACAGTTCAGAGCGCTGATTGATGACTAAACGTTACTCCATGGATTTCCTTGCATCAATATTT
>Ga0172367_10001324_pt1 | contig 36353 bp, 44 predicted proteins | sample Lak10m_FD_114542 | JGI IMG/M metagenome (GOLD analysis project Ga0172367, IMG submission 114542) | Freshwater microbial communities from Kabuno Bay, South-Kivu, Congo - kab_022012_10m | ecosystem: Environmental > Aquatic > Freshwater > Lake | place: Democratic Republic of the Congo: South-Kivu... | reverse complement strand
TAAATGAGTTGATTAATGAACGGGAGTGGCGTAAGTGTCGTGGTCCTGTTGATGGTACTGCTGAGGAGCAGTTAGAGGCTTTTGTTTATTTTGTTGAGAATTATTGGCATATTAAACATCCTGAACGTGGCAAGATTTTGTTTAAGATGCGTGATGCCCAGATTGATACTGTTAATTGTTGGATGAATGAACGTTACACTATTGTTCTTAAGGCTAGGCAGATTGGGTTTTCTACGTTGGCTGCTGCTTATGCGTTTTGGTTGACGTTTTTTTTTAATGACCGTTTTGTGATTATGTTAAGCCGAACGGAACGTGAGGCGATGAAGTTGCTTCAGAAATCTAAATATGGTTATCGTTTTCTTCCTCAGTGGATGAAGGAACGTGGACCTAAGCAGTTAACGGAACATCAGTTGAAAATGGTTTTTGATAATGAATCTAGTATTGAGTCGCTTCCTAGTGGGTCTGACCCTGCTCGTGGTGAGTCTGTATATTTGGTTATAGTGGACGAATGGGCGTTTTTGCCTAATCCTGAGGAAGCGTGGGCTAGTATTGAACCTGTTGCTGACGTTGGTGGTCGTGTTATTGGTTTGTCTACTGCTAATGGTTCTGGTAACTTTTTTCATACTTTGTGGGTTGGCTCCCAAATTGGAGCCAACCAGTTTAAAGGTATTTTCTTTCCTTGGTCTGCTGGTGACCGTGATGATGACTGGTATGAGTCCAAGGCTAGAAATATGCAGTCTTGGCAGTTGCATCAAGAATATCCTAGGTTCCCTGAGGAGGCTTTTGTTAAGTCAGGTAATCCCGTGTTCGATATTGACATGTTGGATATGATTGAAACGATTGACCCTGTTATCGGGTATTTGCATGTTTATTCTGATTTGAATTATGAGTTTCGCCATTCTGAGGAAGGCGAGTTGCGTGTGTGGGAGTTTCCTGACCCTGAGGGGGTTTATGTTATTGGGGCTGACGTTGCTGAAGGTTTAAAGCATGGTGATTATAGTTCTGCTCATATAATTAATGCTACTACTGGTGATGTTGTGGCTCATTGGCATGGACATATTGAACCTGATTTGTTTGGTGAGTTGTGTTCCGAGTTGGGTTGGTTTTATAATAAAGCGTTGGTGGCTATTGAAAGCAACAACCACGGTTTGACTGCTCTTAAGGCTGCTCAGCGTAATGGTTACAAGAATTTGTATCGTCAGCGTCGTTTGGGTCAGCGTTTGCCTGAGCAAACTGAGGCTTTGGGTTGGCGTACTACCGTCACTAGTAAACCGTTGGCGATTGATGAGTTGTCGGCTGTTATTCGTGATGGTGATTTGTCTATTTATTGTGACCGTACTATTGCCGAGTTGCGGACGTATGTTCGTAAGCAGAACGGTAGAACTGGTGGTTCTCCCCATGACGACAGGGTTATGTCTTTGGCTATCGCTAATCAAATGTTGAAGTATGTTTGGCTTCCAGAGTACCGAACTGACACGGTTGTCCCCGCAAATAGTTTTTTGTGGTGGGAACAGCACCTATTTACTGATGGTGGGGGCGATAAGACCCCTATTGGGGCGCATAATATACGAAAAACGACCCATTCCTAACTCTAGGGAACAAGATTGGTATTATGATGATGATTTTATGCGAAAAATGTGGTAAGGGCTTTGAGTCCGCCGACGTTCCTCGTCGGGGACCGATTTGTTTTGCTTGTCACATTAAAACTGTTCAAATTGGGTTCCGTTATGGGCGTGAGGCTTTTCACGGACCTACTCTTGGTGAACGTCAGCGTAAAACAGTGGAAGATGCGAAGATTAACGGTTATGATGTTTCGCCTGTCGGAAGTCGTTGGGTATAACTCATGGACTGGTGGGTTCCCATCGTTGTGGCAGTCATCACAGGACCTGTGGTGGTTATTCTTCAACGGTTGCGTCGGGAAAACACCGAACAACATGCCGAATCTAGGGGTTTGCTTGAACACCTAGTTATTAAGATTGATAAGATAGATGATAAATTGGATGACCATATGGATGATGGTCATAAACATAAAGGAAGTCACGATGTATTTTGATGCTATTAAACGGGCTGTTGCTACGTTTGTTTTTGGTGCCCTTAGCACCCCTGTTAGTGCAGCGGTGTTTGATGTGTCTGCTTGGAAGGTTGCTGCTGCTTCTGGTTTGGCTGCTGTGTTGAACTTTTTGTATCGTGCTGCTGAAACATTTCTTTATGAAGAAGAAGAAGTTTTATGGCTAAAATGTCTGCTAGCGACCAACTGCGGTTATATCGCCAACGCCTTGATTCATCTAAGAAGTGGCGTAAAAGTGAACAGTATGATTCTATTTGGCGACGAATGGTTGACCTGTATAAAGGCAAGCATTATGATTATTATAGCGATGAGGACCGCATGCTGGTCAACATCGTGTTTGCGACTGTAAACGTTATTGTTCCTAGTATTTCTGTTAACTTCCCTAAGGTTGTTGTTAACGCTACTAAACCTGAGCATGCTGCGCATGCAGTGGTTGCTGAGGCTGTTGTTAACTATTGGTGGCGTTACCATGATATTCGTTCTGAGTTTTCTCGTGCCGTTAAAGATATGATTATTATGGGGCATGGCTGGATTAAGGTTGGATATCGTTTTGTTGAAGAAGAACAAATTGGCGAGGACACCGACATTTCTGACGATGTTTTGGGTGGTGAGTCAACTACTAGTAGTGTTATTTTGGAAGATTCACCTTTTGCCGAACGTGTTTCTCCGTTTGATGTTTTTGTTGACCCTGATGCTACTTTTATGTCTGATATTAAATGGATTGCGCAGCGTATCCGTCGTCCTATTAAGGAAGTAAAGTCAGATAAGCGTTACTCTAAAACGGCTCGTGAGGCTGTTGGTGTGATGGCTGTTAGCCGTTACGCAGATGAACCTAGCCAACGTAAGGTTTATGATTCTTCGTATGGCTATGCAGAGGTTTGGGAGTATTATGATATCAAAACGAATACTATGTCTGTTTTTGCTGAAGGCGGGGATTCGTTCCTTATAAAGCCAACAAAGATGCCGTATTCATTTGGGCATCCTTTTGTGTTTGTCGCTAACTATTCTGTTCCTGACGTTTTTTACCCTATTGGTGACGTTGAGCAAATTGAACCTTTGCAACGTGAACTTAACGAAACTCGTACACAGATTGTTAACCACCGTAAACGTTTCTCTAGAAAGTATTTATATAAAGAGTCGGCTTTTGACCAGTACGGCAGGACTGCTTTGCAGTCCGACGAAGACAATGTTATGGTTCCTGTTATTTCAGATGAACCTTTGGGTGGCATTGTTGCCCCGTTCCCTGCGTTGATTAACCCACCTGAATTATATAATTACACAGGAACTATCACGAACGATATTGAACGTGTTTCTGGTTTGCCTGAATATATGACTGGTGCTGTTTCTGAGATTCGCCGTACAGCCACAGAAGTTGGTGCTATCCGTGACGCAGCCAATGCTAGAACAGCAGATAAGTTGGCTATTGTAGAACGAGCCATTTCTGAGGTTGGCTACCGTATGCTTATTTTGGCTCAACAGTTTATGACTGGTCAACATGTTGCCCGTATTTTTGGCAAAGATGGTGAACCTGTCTGGATTGAATATGACCGTGATTTCCTTCAAGGCGAATTTGACTTTGAGGTGGTTGGTGGCTCAACGCAACCAACCAACGAATCATTGCGTCGCCAGACAGCCCTTCAGGTTGTTGACGCTATGGCTCCTTTTGCAGGGACAGGTATTGTCAATATGCAAGAGTTGGCGACGTATGTTTTGCAATACGGTTTTGGCGTTAAGAACCCTGAAAAGTTTATTACGGCTCCTCCTCCGCCTGCCCCGCCAATGCCTCAGGCTGGTGGCATGCCCCCTTCTGTCCCCGCACCAGCACCTGAGATGGGCGTTCCGCCCGTCGAAGGTATGATGTAGGGAACAGTATCCACATATATAGAGCAACCTTTTGGACTCAGGAGATATAATTAAATGAGTGATGAACTCACGCCAGAACCAGTAACGGAACCAGTAGGGTCAACCGATGTAGGTGAGGCAAACGAAACCCCAAGTACCCCTGTGCTATCAATTGATGAGTATGCGAATTATCATGTACCCATTAAAGTTGATGGTGAGGAAATTTCCATTCCTTTAACGGAGGCTATTTCTGGTTATCAACGTCAGGCGGATTACACCCGTAAAACGCAGGAACTCGCCCAACAACGTCAGGAATTGCAGTTTGCTTCTGCACTTCAGGCAGCGTTGGAACGGGACCCTTCTGCGACTATTGACTTGCTTGCAAGTCATTATGGGATTTCCCGTCAGGCTGCTGCCGATATGGTGGCAGACAATTATGGCATGGACGAGGATTATGACCCTCAAACTGCCAAATTGCGTGAAATTGACCAGCGTATAAGCCGTTTTGAGGAAATGCAGTCTCAGCAAGAGATTGAAAAGGAAATTTCTCGTTTGCAGACAAGGTATGAAGATTTCGATGTTAACGAGGTTGTGACTGCTGCTTTGCGGTTAGGCACAACCGATTTAGAAGGAACCTATAAGCAGATTGCATTTGACAAGGTAATGGCTCAACGGGAAATTCAACGTATGGCTGCTGAGAAGCAGTCAGAAGAAGAACAGCGCATCATTGAAGCGAAACGTGCTGCATCTATTGTGGATGGTGGTTCGTCTGCTACTTCTTCTACGACGAATGAACCGATGGGACCGATTACGTCTGTGTATGACGCTTGGGTTGCTGCTAAAAGCAAACTCAACGCTAACCTATAATAAAGGAGACATATAATGTCGAACCCAAATTTCGACACGCTGTTGTCAACTACGCTTGCGAACTATCGTGACCAGTTGACCGACAACGTGTTTACCGCACGCCCACTTACTTGGTTCCTTATGGACCGTGGACGTATCCGTATGCTTAATGGTGGAACCAAAATTGTTGAGCCATTGATTTATGGCACGAACAGCACTGTTGGTTCATACTCTGGCTATGATTCAATTGCTTTGACACCCCAAACAGGTATCACGGCTGCCGAGTTTGAATGGAAGCAGTACGCTGCTTCTATCTCAATCAGCGGTATTGAAGAAGCCAAGAACAACGGTGAAGAAGCAATCATCAACCTCCTTGAAGCCAAGATTATGCAGGCTGAGGAGTCAATGCGTGAAAGTTTCAACCAAATGTTCTTCGCAGATGGCACAGGTAATGGTGGCAAAGACTGGAACGGTCTTGGCAACCTTATCGAAAACGGCAACTCTGTTGGTGGCATCGACGGTGCAACGAACTCTTACTGGAACTCATACGAGCAGAACTCGGCTGGAACTCTTACGTTCCTGAAGATGGCTACTGCTTACAACTCGGTTTCAGTTGGTAACGACCACCCCGACATGATTCTGACCACTCAGACTCTGTACGAGAAGTATGAAGACCTTCTTCAACCACAACTTCGTTACACAGACAACCGTACAGCAGATGCTGGTTTCCAGAACCTGTTGTTCAAGGCTGCACCTGTGGCATACGATGTCCACGCACCTAGCGGAACCATGTTCTTTTTGAACAGCAAGTACCTCACCTTGGTGGGTCACTCAAGCAAGTGGTTTGCACAGACACCTTTCGTCAGCCCAGAAGATATCGACGCACGTTATGCGTTGATTATGTGCTACGGAAACCTTACTGTGCGTAACCGTGAGAAGCAAGGCAAAATTACTGGCGCAACCGCCTAGTAGTTTGTTGGTGGCGGGGAGAAATCCCCGCCACACAAACCATATTCAAATTTCTATAATAGGAGAACATAATGCCACTTAAGTCAAATGACACCGATGGTGCAATCAGCCGTAAGCGTATCGAATCGTATGTTACAGCACGAGAAAAAGTTACTGCTGTTGCATTGACAGACGCTGCTGCTACGTTGACCGCTGCTCAACTTGTTGAAAGCAAGTTGTTCACGATTACCCCAACGGCTGCACGCAACCTTACTACGGCTACTGCTGCGCAGTTGCTGACACTACTCACCGATGAAGAAGTTGGAACTTCTTTCGAGTTCACAATTGTTAACCTTGCAGCAGAAACACATGCTGTGACACTTGTTGGTGGAACAACCGTTACTATTGTTGGTTCGGCTGCTGTTGCTGCTGCATCTTCAGGTACGTTTGTTGGTGTTGTTACCAGCGCATCTGCGGTTTCTGTTTACCGTAAGTAATACATAATAATATAAACAATTGATGTGGGCGGGGGTGTTTCGCCCCCGCCCATATTTATTATAGATTGGAACTATAATGGCTAAAGGAAAGAAAGAGACTGCTCGGGAAATTGCTGAACAAGTAGTTAAGGGTGCTAGTAAAGCAGCCAAGGGTGTTGCTAGGCGTACTGGTGGTAGTTCTCGGTTGGCTACAAGAGCCGAAGCAGCAAAGTCGATTAAGAAGTCTGCTGGTAGGTCAACACCAAATTCACCTAAAATGGCTGAATATACAAAGCGCATGTCTAAAGAGAAAAAAACTTATCCTAAGTTGACTCCACCCAAGCCCCCTGTAAATCCTGCTGCATCGGCACAAAATTCTAATCCTTTGTTTCCTAAGTTGCCAGCAAAGAAGGCTCCCCGTACTTCACAAAAAGATGCTATTGCTGCTGCTAAGAAAAAACTAGATAAACTTGATGCTGATGCAAGATTGCAGGAACAAACACTAGACGTTCAAAATAGGAACAAACTGGCTATATATAATGGTTGATAGAACTGCTTACAATTATAATCCCAATGCTGTCCCTGCCCATGCTTTGTATGGGGAGCCACAGTATTCTTCACGCCGTAATCAGGTTTCTGATGCCCGTATAGCACCACCATCACGCCCCTATGTGGGGCGTGGCAATAAGTGTTCAGCCAACAATGACACCTGTGAAGGCAACAAAGTGCGGGGACAGGACATGTGTGCTGGTCATCTTAGGTCGGCTGGTATTGATTTTAAATCTAAAGTTGAAGATGTGATTTCGGAACAGGACGGTGAATAATGGCTTATGTGACTATGAACGCAGATACTCTGCGTCAAACTGTTCGTGATATTACCGACTTGGATGAGGATGATGTTTCAGATTCTGTTTTGGATTTATATATTCGTGACGGTTATTACCGTATTTTAGACCTTGAGAAGCGTTGGACGTTTCTTGAGGTGTCTTTTAGTTTTCAGGCACGAACAGGGGTTCGTGCATATACGATTGCTGATTTAACTAGCGACACTCTTTCTCAGGTTTCCAGTATTGTTGATAACACTAATACTGGTGTTCGTTTGGCTAATGTTGGTTATGATGAGGCTGAGGCTACCTATATTGGTGCTTATGACACGAATGGTGACCCGTTGTTTTATTCGGTGTGGGCTGGTCAGATTCATTTGTATCCTAAGCCTGAGTCTAATCGTACTTTGGTGTGTCGTGGTTATCGTGAGCCGTTTGATTGGCAAACTGATGAGGGCGATGTTGATGCTAGTCCTAATTTGCATTTTCCTTTGGTTTATTATGCGTGCAGTCGTATTTATCAACAGTTGGAAGACCCGACTATGGCGCAACTTTATAAGCAGTCTTTTGATGAGGGTGTTGCGTTGGCACGAAAAAATGTTATGGAACCTGTGGCTCATCATCCTGTGGTTTTGTCTGGTGGTATGGCACGCAATATGCCTTCCGAAAAAGGCTGGTTGCAACGTCTTGGTAAAAGTCTTGGCTGATTATGTCTATTAATGTTTTTGAGCAGAAAGATTTTTCTGGTGGTTTAAACCTTAGGTCTGACCAGTTTCAGTTAGCGGATAATGAATCTCCGCAGATGATGAACGTGGAAATTGACCCTAGGGGTGGTGTTTTTAGTCGTGGTGCTATGCGCCGTTTAAATCCTGATAATGGTTATTTGTTGCATGGTTCTGCAACTATTAACTCGTTTAGCACTACTTGGAAACCACGAAAAGTTATGCCTTTTTATGGTGATTCTTCTCGAATTATTTTTACTACTGAAGACCATATTTATCATTCTTCTGGTGGAAATATGACTCGTCTTGAGTATTCTTCTGGTAATGCTGTAACAACTACTAGCGACCACGGACCTTGTGCTGTCGCTTGGGGTAAGAAGTTGTATATTGCTACTGGTGCTTCTGGTACTACTGGTGGTTATTCTTGGGTTACTGGCGATAATTATGCGACTGTAATTACTCGTACTGGTCAAAACCCTCATCCTTGGCAAACAACCCCAACTACTGCTCAAGTTGTGTTACCTCAGGCTGAACATCTCGCTGTCCATGCTAATAAGATGTTTGCTGCATATGTTTCTGAACCTATTGATAGCAATCCTTCTACTACGGTGTATCAGTACCCTAATAGGTTGCGTTGGTCGTTGGAAGGTATTCCAACGAACTGGGCGTATGATGATTATATTGATGTTATTGCTGGCGGGGACGGCATTACCGGCATTGTTTCTATCGGCGGTCAGTTGGTTATTTTTAAACCTAACGCTATTTTTGCTTTGGTTGGTTACGACACTAATACTTTTAATGTTGTTGAAATTAGCACACACATTGGTTGCACTGACCATAATTATATGGCTGTCAGTGAAAATGGTGTTTTCTTTTGGTCTAATGAAAATGGTTTTTACTATTATGATGGGTCGCAGTTGCGTGACTTGACTGGTCCTATTCGTTCGTTGATTGATTTGAATTATGTCAATATTGGTGCTAAAGAGTTTATTTCTGTGGCTTATATTCGTAAACGTGTTTGGATTTCTTTGCCGTACTCTAAGACGGCATCTCCTAGTGTATCTACTGTTAATTTTGTTTATGACCCGCAATTGGGGGCTTTTCTTCAGTTTTCTACCGCAGATGGTTATGGAACCATCAGCGGATGTGACTTTTTAAATGCCAGTAGCGACCCGTTGTATGTTGTGGCTCATCCTGTGACTAATGCGCTTCTTAGTGTTGATTTATATAATACTGCTTTGGATAATATTTCTGGTACTGAAACTGGTTTTAGTTCTTATTACCGCACGAAATGGTTTGATGCGGGGACATATATGCAACGCAAAATGTTTCGTCGTCCTGATTTTGTTATTAAAGAATCAGTTGATGAACAAACTATTATTGTTGGTGTTTACCATGATTTTGATGAATCAAGTGAGAAGCGTCGTTTTAATTTGAATCAACCAGAAATTTTTGGTTTTTCTTGGGATGAAGATTTTTGGAATCAGGCTTCGCCTGCTTCTGATTATGGTTCTTATTGGGCTGCTAACCCTGAGTCTTCACGAATTGTCAAGGGACGTAATCTTGGTTTATGTAAAACGGTTCAGTTGTTGTTTGAGGGTCCTGTTGGTGAACAATGGGGTATTAATAGTATTGGATATAAATTTACTTCTAAGAGGGTGACTGGTTAATTATGGCTACTTTAACTATTCCTAATTCGTTTGTTGCTGGCGCACGGGCTATTGCTGCTGATGTTAACGCCAACTTTACAACGGTTAAAAACTTTATTGAAACAAACCTTGTTCAAGTTGATGGCACGGTCAAGGCTACTACTGCTTCTATTACCGATGATGCTATTACCGAGGCTAAGGTTGCTGATGCTTTGTTAGAGAAGTTGGCTCCTACTGGTTCTATTAATCAGTATGCTGGTGCTAACGCACCAACGGGCTGGATGTTGTGTGATGGTTCTGAAGTTGCGATTGCTAGTTACACAGCATTATATAATGTTTTGACAGCAAATGGAACACAGTTTCCTTACGGTGCTAACACTAATGGAAGCGGTGGGGCTGGTTCTACACACTTTCGTGTTCCGAACCTAAAGGGTCGTGTTCCTGTTGGGTTTGATTCTACTCAAACAGAGTTTGATGCTTTGGGTGAAACTGGTGGTGCTAAAACACATACTTTAACAACATCGGAAATGCCAAGCCACGGTCACAGTGTTGGTGTTGTAAATAATGGAGGTCATGGTCACAGTATTTCAGGTGGTGACCACACACATGATGTTCCTTCACGTTCTACTACTTCAACCGCTGTCCACTCTCACGGCGGTTCAAGATTTGCTGAATCACCCAGCACTGGAACAACAAACGGAAATATTGCTACAGCATCTGCTGGACATAGCCACACTATGGATACCAGTGGCGACCACGGACACACAGTTAACCAGTCTGATGCTGGTGGTGGTGCAGCGCACAACAACCTGCAACCATACATTGTTTTGAACTACATTATCAAGGCTTAATTATGAACGTGTCACAGACTAACAACCCTAAAGGCTCACCGTTTTTGTCCTCGCCTTTGGAATATGTTTGGGATGACGCCAACGGAACGTTGGGGAACTCTGAATATTGGCGTGTTAATGAGGCTGTGTTGCGTCAAACATTTAACGCTGTTTATAGTGAACTTTCTAGATTACGGTCAGAGGTTGATGAATTGAAGAAGAAGGTAAAAAATGTCTGATGTATTTTTAGGTGATTATGGCGTGGCTGAAGCCACCGCCAAAAAACGCCGTGAACAGCAACGTATCGCTAATCAGCAGGCTGCTTTCTTGGGTCAGCAACGTGGAACTCGTCGCCAACAAGAAATTCAACAAACATATTCTAGGAATTTTAATCCGCTTATTTCACAGTTTGGTCGTCGTGGTTTAACTGGTCCTAGTGTTCAGTCAGGTATCACTAGGGCTGGTTTGTCTAGTTATGCTGAGTCGTTGCAACGTGAGTTGGGTCGTGAAAGTGAATCGATGCAGGATGCGTTGAATGATATTGCTGCTGTTGAAATGCAACAGCAATCAGACTTAGAGGATTATTTGGCTCAGTTGCGTTTGGATAAAACTAGGTCAATTATGAATACTGCTGCTGATATTAAAAGTTTGACAAGTTACTGATAGGAGTTTATTATGTCGAGACTTGTTTTTAATCCGTTGACTGGTCGTTACGAGGCTGGTCCTAGTCAGGTTGCTGGTATCGGTGAGACTGCTTTTATTCCACCTAACCAAATGCCGAATGTTGGCGAAAGTGTTCCCGAACCTGTTGATGATACTAGCGGTTCTGATTTGGAACGCATTATCGCTGCTTTGACTGCTGGTTTGGGTGTTGGTGGAGGCGGTGGTTCTAGGTTGTCTGCTGGCGAGAAACGTCGTGGTTATCGTCAGGCTAGGCAGTCTGCGCAGCAGATGCGTGATTATGGTACACAGGCACAGCAGCAGTATCAGAATATGTTGGCTGCTTTGCAGCAGAATTTGGCTGCACAACAGGCTACTGGTCGTGGGCAGATTGAACAGGCTTATTCTGATTATATGGGGTCGATGACCCCATCACAGGCTTATAGTGAGGCACCTATTATTCAGTTAACTCCTGAACAGCAGGGGTTGTCTGCTGCTCTTGGTGCTTATGGTGCGGGGACAGGTCGGGCGGAGGCTGTGTCGGCTCAGCAGGCTGAGATTAATCGTCAGATGGCTGAATTAGCGAAGGGGTCGGCTCGTCAGTTGAATCAGGAGCAGGAACGCTATCTGAAGGCTTTGCAGACTGCTGGTGCTGGTTCTAGGGCTTCTGCGTTGCAGTCTTTGGCTCAGCAGGGTGTGGCTGCTGATTTGGCTGCTCAGCAGCAGTTTGGTATGGCTGGTTTGCAGGAGGCGTTGGCTGGTCAGAAGTCGGCTGCTCAGATTATGGCTGAGGCTGCTGCGACGTATGGTGTGCCTAAGAAGCGTCGTAATCGTAACCCTAAAAGATAGAACAAAACACCTATAAATAGAGGTTGATTATGGCTAGTAAAAAGAAAAAAGAAATGACTGCTGCTGATATTCTTGCGTTTTTGCGTGAGGGTGGCAGTGCCGAGGATTTGACTGGTTCGGGTGGTTTTACCGAACAGCAGTTGCTTGGCATGTTGTTGTCTGACCCTGAGGCTTTAGGTAAGTTTATTCGTGAATCGGAGAAGGCTACTTCTCCGTATGAAACTTTTCAACCTGATTATGGTTATGAACCTGAAAGTTTGATTAACGACATTGAGGTTAAGTATCAGCAGTATGGTGAAAAGTATCAGCCTTTGAGTCGTGCTTTTTTTGGTCGTGTTAAAGAATCTGGTGGTAACCCTATTGAGGTTCAGAATTATATTGGTTTAATTATGGCTGACCCTTCTGCTGCTGCGCAACAGTTTGGTTTGTCTGAGGATGAACTGATTGTTATGTTGCCTGAGTTAGAAAAAGATGCTAGCAAATACATGGACACTGAGATTGCTAAACAGAAAAAACAGTTTGCTGCTTTTCAAAAGCAACGTGAAAAGTTGTCCGCCGAAAAAGAAGGTAGTGCTTTTAAGGGTTATATTAAGCAGGCTACTGGTTTTTCTGAGTTGGCTGATTTGCCAACTACGGCTGTTCAGTTGGCTCAGTTGCGTGTGGGTGAAAAAGCCAAGCAGTTTGGTGAAACTCAAGGTAAGGCTAGGGGATTTAATCCTTTGCAAGCACGACAATTAGAAAATATTTATTTAACTGAATATGCAAAAAAAACTCGTGCTAAAGGTATTAGTCCTGAGAAGGCTGGTGCTGTTGAGTTATTAAAGGCTATGTCTAAAAAGAAGGATAAGAAATAGTTTATGGCTGTTGTTCGGTCACCATTTAGTTCAAGTAGCAACGATAAAGGACCTTGGGCTGATGATTCTTTAAATGATTTTTTGCGAGACAAAGAATCTGATAGTGGCGCACGCCGTGCGCCTAAGTTGTCTGATTTGAAATCACAGAAATCTACTAGGGACCAAGAGAAAGCCGAACTGGATAAAGCGGTTAATACTGGTTTGCAGAAGATTGCTAGAAGTAATTTGTATAATCAGCGTACTTCCACTGAACCAGCAAAAATATTAAAGCAGGCAGCAGCGGGTCGTGATGTTGGTGGCGGATTATGGAAGAAACTTACTAGTGTTGCTTTTGCGCCTGTTAAAGGTATTGGTGCTGTTCTTGAGGGCGGTCAACGTGCTAGTAACTGGATTCAGTCTGGTGTTAAAGAATTGGCTGATGCTACACGTTTAGCCACCGTTGGTGGCATAAACGTCATTAGTCCGTTTGGTGATGTTAAAACTGATGCCCGTCCTAGTTGGGGTGACTTTGTTAAGCAGGGACAGGAGGAGAACTTCAAGTTTCAACCTACTGGTATAAAATTTATTGATGGTCCTTTAGATTTTACTGTTGACGTTCTTGGTGACCCTGTTACATATTTTGGTGTTGGTGCTGTTAATTATTTGGGTCAGGCTGGTCGTGTTGTCCTTGCTACCAAGTTTGGTACTAAGGCTATGTTGGCTAAGTATCCTGAGATGGCTAGCAAGTTGGATGATGTTGTGCGTTATGGTGTTTCGGCTGTGCCGAAACATATTCGTGAGGCTGAGGGAATTAAACATGGTCTTCGTTACGCTGGTCGTGTTATTCCTAAGACTGAGAAGTTGGCTGATGCGATTGTTGGCAAGTATGGTTTGATTGCTTTGCCACGAACAAAGGCTGGTGACTTGATTGCTAGGTCAACGTATGCTACTTATGCTAGACATGCTTTGACTCCTAAGTCAATTAAGCCGTTTATTGAGGCTGGTGTTGGTCGTGCTTTTGGTGTTACATCTGAAAAGATTATTCCGTTGCTTGCAGATAATACAGCGAAACGTTACGCCAAGGGTGCTGTTGCTATGGCGTATCAAAAAAACATTGCTGGTGTTAAACAATTGTTGAACAATATTAAAGATGCTGGCGAGTTGGACAATGTTGCTAGGTTGCTAGAAAACCCTGTTGATTATGCTTCTGCTACTCCTATTCAACGTCAGTTTGCTGACGAATATAAACAGTGGCAGGATGGTATTGTCCGTGAGGTTAACGAAATCTACACCAAGTTTGGTGTTGATTTTGGTGCAAGAGTTAAGGGCATTAATGTTATTGATGACTTTATTCACCACCGTTTAACGAATGAGGCTAAACAGTTTATTTACGCCAAAAATGGTGGTTTAAGAAAAGGTTTATTCAAGGAAGCGGATTTGTCTGCTGAGGAATTGGCTGGTGTGACTGGCGCAGCCCGTCACCGTAAGTACCGTGGTCAGATTAAAGACGACCAAGGAAACATAATTAAACGTGGCGAAGAATTTATGGGTGTGGAACTGGAAACAGGAACCATTGATGAGATGAATAAAATCTTTTCTGAGGTTAGCGGTCTGGGTCCAGATGTTAAGTTTTTTGAAACCGACATAGCAAGCATTGCTGATAGTTATGCTTATAGCATGGCTAAGGCTAGGGGTCGTGAGGCGTATGTCCGTCGTGCTATGGACTTCGGTGATGATGCTATCAAGGTTATTGGTCAACGTGTGAAGATGGACCCTGAACTTGTTGAACGCCTTTCAGTCGTTCATAAGGCTGTTATTGCCCAACGTAACGCTTTGATTAATAAGGTTGCTCGTGGCAGGGACAAGGTGCGTGGTAATGCTGAGCAGGTGTTGGCTCGTATGGAACGCATTATTGCTGGCAAAGAAGAAGGTGTTAAGGCTACTCGTAAAGAGATTGATAAACTTCGTAAAGAGATTCAACGTGTTGAAACGTTGATGGTTGATGCGTTGGATGTGGCTGCTGGTCGTCAGGCTAGTGAACGTGCCATGTTTTTTGAGATGCATAAAGGTTTGATGGAAGAAATTGCCATGATGAAAACCGCTTTGGAGTTGGATGAAACAGAAGTTTATGCTGTAACAAAAAATCTTCAACAGATTTACATGGCTACTTTCCCTAATGCCAAGAGAATACCTAAGGACCCTACTGTTCTTTATGAGAAGATTATGGGTGCTAAGGGTATTTCTAAACCTAGGGAGTTGTTTGACCTGAATAAGCGTCGTGCTGCTTTGCAAAGTCAATATGAGGAGATGGTTGCACAGGGTGCTGACCCTAATGTGGTTCAGCAGTTGTTGGATGAGGATAAGATTCTTGTTCAACATATTGATGCGTCATCTAAGATGGGCGATGTTCGTGTGCGTGCTGATTATACGGAAGATGGTTACTTGTTTGGAACGTTTGATGATTTAAGCGAACAACCGTTTGACCCTGCTGCTGGTGAGCAGACACCTTTCAGGGTGTTGAACTCGAAGATTATAGCCCCAGATGCTAACGAGTTTGACCCAGATGCTAGTGCTATTTATAGAGAAACGTTTAAGAATGACCCTAACTCGGTTGCTGTCCATGCTATTCCTACTGAGGATTTGGTTGATATGCGTGACCCTGATGGTTATTACTGGTTTTTCAGTCCCGAGAATGAGGTTCATTTAGCGGTTGGTCAAGCACTTGATAGGGCTGGTCTTGATGGTACAACGTTTGTTGATGAATACGCAAACTTGTTGCGTGAAGGTGGTGTTGACCCATTTATTGAGGACCAATATCCTGAACTTCACTCTTTAATGATTATGCTTTATAATGCTGACACTATTGATTTCCCTGAGGGTGTTGTTCCTGATGAGGTGTTGGGTGCGGTGTTTGACGAAATTCGTGAGAATTTCCAAATAATTGCTGCTAGCCGTGCAATTCCTGATTCTGATGTTGTTGGTAATCAAATGTTTGACGACATGCTTGGTTACATGACTCAACTTGGTCGTGGTGAAGGTGAACAGGTTGGTTGGATTATGCCCAGCCGCGTGCTGTATGGTGCCGACAACCCTGATGCTGTTGGTTCTTATAGTGTTTTAATTCCTAATGATTATAGTTACAGCAAGGGTGTGCCCATTGAGGAGTTGATGGGTAACCCAACATCCAAGGTTACACCTTTGGGTGAACAAGGTACTTTTGTTCGTTCAGTTCTTGACAAGGATTATGAAACTGCCAGCCTTGAGGCTCATCAGCGTTTCGCTGAGGTGACTGGTCGTTTGGCTGATGCAGAGAATGTTCGTGTGCAGGCGGAAGAAACAGCCCGACAAATAAAAGAGTTGGGCATAAATATTCGTACCGAAAAAGGTCAGGCTACGAAACGATTAAAGGCTGCTCAGAAGCAGATGGAACGTTTTAATTCTACTGGCAAGATTCGTGTTTCTTTGGATGGCGGTAAAACATACAAGGATGCAACACCTGATGAGGTTCGTTCTGTCCTTGCCCGCAAGGAAAAGAAGATTGATGTCGAGTATCAGAAGTTGCAGTCTAGGTTGGACCGCATTATGGAAAAGGAAACTGGTGCTTATCGTCGTAAGGTTACGACGATGGAAGAACGTTTGCCTACGTTGTTTGATAAGGTGCGTGCTTTTAATCGTTGGAACGATGAAACTGGTCAGGTTTACCGTAAAGATGTTGATGCTATGCGTACTGTGTTGGCGGAGGAACCGCCAACTGGTATTGCTGGTCAGGAATCTAGGGCGTGGACAAGCAGGGTGCAACGAACGATGGAGTCGTTGCAGTCTATTCAGGACCCGAATCTTGCGTTGGCGTATGAACGCTTAACGATGCAGTTGCATGCTGATGAGGCGCAGTTGGCGTTGTTGGAGTATTTCCAGTTGCCTTCTATTTCTGAGGATTTAGCGTTTGCTAAGAAGGGTGTTCTTGGTAAAGCGGTTGATGATATTCAGCGTGGTTGGGAAAAGATTGAGAATCTTGGTGTTCAGGTTCCTGATGAGTTGTATGACTTGTGGCGACCACAGTTAGAGAAGTTAATTGCTCAGGGTGCTAAGGGTCCTATTTATAAGGCTTTGCGTGAGTTTTATAATTGGAATGTTCGTTTCTTTAAAACTTATGCTTTGGCTACTTTAGGTACTGGTGTGCGTAACGCTATGTCTGCAACGTTCATGAATCATGTTGCTGGTGTTGAAACCACCAACATGTTGGACGGTATTAAGGCTGCGTTTGCGTATATGCGTAATCAAGGTGTTGATTGGGTTGACGACCTTGGTTTGGATGGAGCAGAAAAAATGCTGTACCTCAAGGCTTGGGAAGCAACAGAAGTTACAGGTCATGGTATGGTTGATGAGTTGTCCTCGCTAACCAAAAAAGGTGGTTTCGCTGAACGTGTTGTAAATAACGCATACACACGATTCTTTGATGGTATGCACCGCAACGTTGAACGTGCGGTGCGTATGCCAATGGCATTAGATTCGCTACGCAAAGGTTACTCGTTTGATGAAACCGTTGCTCGTATCACAAGATACCATTTTGATTATAGCGACTTGTCTAGTTTCGATGAGGCTTCTAAACGGTTGGTTCCGTTTTGGATTTGGACCACACGCAACATACCGTTGCAGATGGTAGAAATGTGGGCAAGACCATCAGCGTATGCAACATATGAAAAGATTCAAGAACAAAACCCTGTTAACCCTGATTTGATTATGCCTAGTTGGATTTCAGAAATGGGACCAATTGGTATTGGGGCTAACTTTGTTTTAACGCCCGACTTACCGCAGGTGCGGTTACGTCAGGCGATGGAACAGTTAATTAATCCTCAGAGGGCTATTGGTCAAATGTTGCCGTTGGTTAAGTTGCCTGTTGAGTTGATGTTGGCAGATAAACAATTAGCGTTGGACATTCCATTCTCTGACAAATATGAGGAAGCCAAAGGCGCAGACAAAGCGGTAGCGTTCTTTGGTGAACTACTCAGCAAGGTTGGTATTGACGGTGTTGGTAGGCGTAACCCTGAAACAGGTAAACTGGAAATAGGTCAGAAGGCTCAGTACGCTATGGGTTCTGCTGTTCCTCCGTTGGCTCAAGCGCAACGTTTAACTGGTGGTTTCATTGGTGGTAAAGCATCATATTCGGACCGTATGTTGTCTAGTTGGATGACAACGCTTGGTATTCCAGCCCGTGAAGTAACAGAAAGCATGGAACGTAGCGAACTAATCAGACGACAGTTCAACGTGTCAGACGCATTAAAAGACATGGTTAAAAAAGGTTTAATCGAAAAAGAAAGATAATATGGCTAGCAAAAAGAAACTAACCTATCCAGTGAAACGTTTGGTTGTCCCCGCCAAACTTGGTAAATATCCAAACGGTAAAATTCCACGCAGGTTACTGCGTAAAACAGATGCTGGTGGGCGATTATATAAAGGTGCTGCACAATCATTTAATGAAATGTATGCGTCCGCAAAAGCGGACGGCATTACTCTAGTGCTGTTAGGTAACGGTTATCGTTCGTATGAAACTCAATACAGGTTGTTTATGGACCGTTACAGCCCTAAGAATACTGGTCGTGTACCGCAGGTAACACGACAGTTTGATGGTCGCAAGTATTGGTTAAAAAAGGGTAAGTCGCCAAGTGCGACCCCAAGTACGTCTAATCATGGTTACGGTTTAGCGGTGGACATAAACGTGCATGACCCACGAGTGTTTGCATGGTTGGACGCTAATGCACCTAAGTTTGGTTTCTATCTTCAGGGTAAACCTACACGCCCTGATGGTTCACCTAACCCTGAGTATGAGGCGTGGCATTGGCAGAAAGTGGATGCCGAATAATCATTCTGATTCTTCTTCTGCTTTCATAGCAAAAATAAGATTTTGAATTATGTTCGAGTATTCATTGAAACACTTATCATAGGATTCGTCGAATCCCATACAGGCTTCCACCCATTCACGCACTAGTTGTTTGGCGTAATGCTTTGATATGGTGAACTCTAAAATGTAGGATTCGTTGGATTCTCTGATTATGGATTCGAACCGTTGGTTCATTTCTTCCATGTCGTCAGGGTCGAAAAAGTCACTCATGGTTTTCGTTTCTTTTCCACTAGTTCAACAACTTTCATAACGTCTTCAATGTCACGCCTGCGTGCAATTGGTAAACCTAGTTCTGTTGCTTCAGCCTTCAGGCTGGTCAGTAGTTCCGTCAGAACTGCCAAGTCCGTTTTCTTCTTTGATTTTTTCATATACGCCTTCTGAAACAAGAGTAGTAATTTCACCGATGTTCGTGTCAGGGAACACCGTTTCTAGTGCGACTGTTAAGCCGATAATCATAGAGATAATCATTTCTTCGTTAACCCACAAAGTATGACCATTCATCGTTACTGGTTTACCGATACCGTCTTCACCAAGTTGTGCTTTGTATTCTTCTTCACTCATTGTATTTTTTCCGTTTCTAATTCAAGTAGGAAGGTTCCATCTTCCCACATCTTTGCAATCACAGCATAGCCGATGATATCGTCCAAAGTGTCACGCAAAGTTTCATTCTGCGCAGGTGTGTCCCTGCCCATAAGATTTTCAAGTCGTGCGATTTTATCGCACATACGAACAGCGATACCAACTAACCCGAAGTTGCTGATGTTTTTATGTCCATAATCATGTTGCTTTCTGGATAGCAGTTCCGCCAGTTCTTTATGATTAAAAGATGAACCCCACTGCAAGATTCGGCAGACCGCTTCACGGGCTGCCAAAATACATAATGCCGTCACCAGTTCCTCATCGTCAGGGTCACATTGGTCTTCTGTAATCCATGTTGAAATAAACTGTGACACCACATTCATTTTGTGTGGCGACCCTTCTTCAGGTAGTTTTTCCATATCTGCGATGAAACAAACTGTTTCATATGCAGCCTCATTCCATGTTTTCATTTATGTTTATTCCTTTATTTAATGCGATTTCTATAAACTGCTCATCTTCAAGCAGTAAAATTTTTAGTTTCTGCAATGCGATGCGTGTCTTGCGCCACGCATAAGATTTGGCTTTGATGTTTAGTTTCTCAGCCAACGTTTCAAACGTTAACCGTTCAACGAATATGAACTCCAATATTTCTCTATCTTGCGGGGACAGTTTCTCCCAACAGGCACGCACACAATCCAACAGGTCTTGCGGAGGGTACCTGTCTTCAATGCTTGAATCCACATACGGAATCATCAGTAGTTCCATCTCTGTCGATGCTGACCGTTCCGCATTTCGTATGGCTTTATTGAAAGCGTAAGATTTAGAATTATGGTATTTACCCATCATAATCCTTGTTGATTAGTAGGTCCATTACTTGTTCGGGTTCGAGTAAATATCCCTTGCACGGATTAGAACTCGCTTTAGCGAAGTCCACAATGTCCATGCTTTCTTTATGTATTTCGATGTAGCGTTTGATTCGTTCAACCGACACCACAACAAATGCGCCTTCATTGTTATCCAATGTATAAACATACACCCACCATTTCGCTAGTGTTACATTAATTCCTGACGGTTTCCAAAACGTAGAACCATCATCGTTTTTCTTTTTCCTAGGGTTCTGCATGGTTTCTAGAACCATGCGCCCGTTACGGTATCTGTCAGTCTTTACCTCGAAGGCTCCGTCAGACAAAGCATCAAGAAAATCCTCAACAAGTTTTTCACCTTTTTTACCGAACTTTAAATCCTCATGGAAGTTGTATCTGCGTGGACCAATATCATAATCAGACAGGTTTTCTCGTGTCATGTTTTAATCACCTCAACACAATGCACCTGCTTATCGTCAAGCCAAGCAACACCATTTAGTCCGTCCATCAACAACTTTAAATAGTTGTCAATGTCTCCTCGTAGTTTGGAAACAGAACCGTCGTATTCCATAATTGTCAACACGGTTTCGGTTGGTGAGAACTCAACAACTATTTTTACTGGACCTTCAAATAGTGGTCCATCGTATGCGTCAGCGATAAACGCTTCCGCATCCAGTGTCGTTTGTGGCGTGAATACACGCCCACGCCTACCTAGACGGGGACGACCCTTGGGTACGGGTTTCTGTCTGACTACTAGCGTGTGGCTAGTTGTCTTCTTTTTTTTCACTGCCATAATACGATACTATCATAATTATAATTGCAATGATGGTTACAAAGATAAAGTCGAAACGGTTCATAGTTCACTGAAAGCCCTTGCTACTAGTTTGTCAATCTCCATCTCACCGTTAGGTCGAGCCATGTATTTACCCCATCTTAGGTCTGCGTCAATCAACACCACCTTGGTGGCTGATGGTGACATAGATGACCTAGCACATTCGTGAGCCAACTTAGCCAACGTGGAAGACCTGTCACGACCCTGCAAAGGACCGTCACGCCAAATAACCTTACCTAGTGGTGATAACGCATACAAGGCTTCCGATAATGTTTCTGACAGTTCAATGTTTCCGACAGACACAACGTTTGTTTGTGGTGGCTTGTAGTAGTTAGCGAGTGTGCCAACAATCTGTGGTGTGACACGATGTTCCAAAGCGTGAGCCATGAAATGTTCCAACACAATCGGATTCTGATGGTCGTCGATTATACGACGACGATTAGTTTCCATGTCTAGATAGTTCGGATATGGAAGTCGAACGTAGTTGCCGTATTGGTGTGGCATTAAACGTTCCTGCTTCGGGTTGACTTCACGGGCAGGATAGTTCGCAACCTGATGTGCTGCCAAGAACATGCGTCGCATATTCAAGGCGGGGACAAGTTCCGTAGCAAACACCCATACATGGTAACCTTTAGACCGTGACTTTTCAATATAGGCATAAACACCTGCCGACATTAAAGCGTCACGGATTGACTTGGCACCATCGAAATCTTCTATGTCGATATCTGAACAACCCCAAATAACGGAATGACCGCCATTATGGGGAACCATCGGGTACACGCCGATAGGTGCGACACCTTCTAGGTGTTGCGTAAATACATCACGGGTCAACGCCTCTTTAACGCATTTGCCTTCCTCATGTCCGTACACATCACCTCGCCCTCTGAACAAGGTAATGAAGTTGTCTAGCACCATGCTGTCCATGCTACCACTCCCACTGGTCTAATGTTAATTGTTCTCCATCTTCATCGAACGGATTATCAACATCTTGTTTAGGAACATTGGTGACAAGCAACCTGTTCAGTCTGCCTGTCCCATATTCAATTTCGAAATCTACGTCATCAAGCAAAGACGATGACGGACGTTTACATTTCACTAGGTTAACAGTCAACGTATGTTGGTGGATACGCAACTCGTAACGCAACGCATCCAGCCGTTCAAGCAAACGTTCCGTATTGTTAGACCTAGGTAGCCGTTCTTCGATATCACGAATCTGCGCTTCTATCTCAAACCGTTTACGACGCACACCTATAATGTGTGTTGCTTGTTGTTCACCACCATAAGCACCTGACGAGATAGTCATTTTCTTACCGTCCGCACCTGCGGTGCGTGAGGTTTGGTGCAACACAAGCAACGGAATGTTGTGGCGTTTACCGAACGCCTTCAACGTATTAGCCTTGTCGGGGACAGTTTCACCACCACCCTGCAACAACTCTAGATAATCAAACACCATCAACGCTGGCTGACCTAGTTCGTCACGAACCTCACCTAACGCTTTCTCCATGTCATTAAGATTCATCATTTGGTCGAACACAGCCAACTTGGGGAAATACTTTTGAGCCGTATCTTTCAACAACTCAATAGCCTCATAATCGTTGTTGGCTACTTGCTGTTCAAGAATGTTGCCATCAATACCGTGCGTGACACACGCCAACTTAATCAACGTCAAAGTTCTGGGTTCATCTGGACAAAAATATATAATCGTCTTATCGGCATTAGCCAACAAAATCTGCAACAAAAACAAAGTTTTACCGCTATGACTATAACCGTTAATCAGACACATCTCGCTAGGTGCGATACCACGCATCTGTTCATCTATGTCGTTGAAACCTAGATAGATACGGTCTTCGGGATGTTGCGCCCAATGAACATAATCATCGGCTGCGATAGCCAAAGGGCTATAAAAAGCCCGCTGTTTAATGACGTTGGATAAAACATCGGGCGGGGAGATTTCTCCCCGCCCTAATGCTTCCCAACGCTCCGCATAATTCAGAGCGTTCATATGTACCTTTCAGGTCAGCGAGGTGCCCAAAAAGCATCTTCGCTGGTCGTGGACTTAAACCACGGACGCTTCGGATTGACAGACAAACCATCACGGTTGTCCCACACTTCTGTCACGCCTTTAGCCTGACACATGGCTGGAAGCCACTCGGGGATTGGTCCGTGTTGCTTACCCTTGATTCGGACGCTGAAGCCTGCGCCTGACGGGGTTGCGTTTGGGAACGCTGTCTGAATCATCGCAACTTCTTGTTGCGGTGTTGATTGTGTCGTAGTTGTGGACTCATTGAATCCATGAACTCCGAGAATGATTTCACGGGTCGCATCGAAAGCCTGTGAAAAGGCAACGATGTTTGCGTTAACATCATCTGTTTTTGGTGTCAATTCGGCAGCAATCTTTGCTGCCACCTGAATGACAATGGACTGGTCTTTAGTGACCATTTCAACCTCCTTGGTTGTTGACAGTAGAAAGTATAACACCCAATTACTCGGTGTCAACGCTTTCTGTTTGTGGATAGATATCAGGCGAGGACAGATAAGCACCTTTGCATATCGACCAAAATGAACACCATTTTTCTGAACACAAATTACTTGTGTCGTTCAGTATCCATTTCTTGTCCATGCCTAATATCAAAGCAGTTGTAACCGCAGGTTCAACTGCCGATTTAAGCCAGTTCATATGATTAAGGTTTCTATGAACTGGAACAATTTGTCCGACAGGTTTTACCTGTCGTAACATCACACCATAATTAAACTTGACAGGGAACTCAGTGAGTCCCATATCAACTACCGCACCCGAATAAACCGTTGCTTGAATACTGGTGGATTGTTTTTCACGTTGATTGTATTTACGGTTAGCGGTTTTCCAATCCCACACAACGCCGTTCGTGTCAACATAATCCATAGTGCCTTCGCACCACACAGCATGGTCGTTAACTGTGAACCCCAACGGATAAGCAAACTGTTTTTCAGTTTGCCCACCCAAACCAACACTAGGCAAAATATCAGACTTAAACGACTCACACATCGAGTCAATAAAAACCTCATATTTATCAGGGTCAATGTTCGTTTCACGATACGGTTCAGTTTTCTGAAGATTATGAAACGCATCTATCGCCCTAGTGGACATGTCCTTTAAGTCAATCTGGTTGTTCAGAACATCTTCGATGGCTGTATGAACGGCTGTGCCCATAATGGTCGAGTCCGTTGACGAACGCATATGCTTTGATACAATCCCCAAACGTGAACGTTCAGGACATAAAACAACATCGTTCAACCAAGACTGACGCACATACACACGCACACCATCATCATGTTTTACAATTCTCATATTTCTCCTATCAGAAGTTAGCAAGGACAATCATAGCATATGGATATGTCACAGATTGGCCTGTTTATTTTTAGCCAATATCTTGTTACGGGAACGATACTTCGATATGGCACTACGGGAAAACAAGAAACCATACTTATTATATACATCATCACATATCTCTTTAGGAGACATATCTGTCGTAAGACACAACTTATACATGTAAGACTTTATTTCTTTGTCCCTGCTAACATATTCTTCCAATCTAGATTCCCAATATTTACGAATACCCTTCAGGGTATCAACAGAAATACCATATCTATTGGCTATTTCCGCCCACGGTTTCAAACGTTCCATAATGTCTTGTTCCAAAGAATCCAACTCTGGATACGACCAACCATCACGACATCTGTTGCGTGTAGCGGAAGCAATAAACTCATCAGCGGAAACGTTAAGTTTCCGAAGAATATAAGTCAACGGATACGAAAAACGTTCCATACATTTCAACACGTTTTCAGCAATCATCGAATAACGAATAAACCCATTAGCCTCAGGTGTTATCGCTGGAACATCATACATACTGGCATAATTGAAATCGAACGTTTGTTGTTGAGCAATCAACACATCATTAAACGTGCGCAAATCACAAAGATAATCAGCCAACTTATCCCTAGTCCACGGAACACCATAACCTCGAATCTCACATATTTCAGAACCCATAAACACATCGTTTACAGCGTCACCAATCCAAGTGACATTACGGTTCTCATCCAACACAACATCACACAAACAGTCAGGGTCGTGGGCAGTTTGCCCACACCCCAACCAATCATCACCGTACTCAAACATTAAGCAACCTCCTGTACGTCGTCGCAGTACCCTGCTTCCATAATCAGATTCGTAAGAATCGCAACAAGAATGGATTCGTTGATAACACCGTTAGGTGTTTTAACGCTAGACAACACCTCGTAGGCTGTTGCGAACGCTTTGATTTCTTTCGGCGTGAAACCAGCCGAGTTAATTTGAACAGACATTACTGTTCACCTCCTAATGCGAATGGAATCTCTCGTAATGTGATTCCGTATTGTGTTTGAACTTCACCTTTACCGTTAACGGGATAAACAGTAGCAATTGTTTTAGCACCGTATCCATCATCGTAAACATGTAAGTTTACGTCAACATATGCGCCTTCAGGCAGTTTAACACTAGCCCAATAATCATCGTCACGTTCAGCATGATAGAACTCTAACATGCCGTTAATAAACGAATTAAGCATAATCCAATGCGTTAATATGTCTTGTTGTGTGGATGCTTTTGTTTCTTTCATTGTGTTACCTCCTGCATTTTAATAATAGGACGAACGTTGTCTTCCTTTTTGTTCTCCAACGAATTGGAGAAACGATGAACAGCACGAACTGCCAACACCAAGTCTTCGACTTCTTCGCCGTAGAAATGAAGTTCCACACCTTTAAAACGCATGGACAGATATTCAATTTTATCATCTACGACATCGGCATAAACGTCAATGCCACCAAGATGAACAATGTTATGTTTAAAAGACATAAACCCTCCTAGGATTTCTTTTTGTTTTTCTTCAACGGTTCCATCGGAACCGAGACCTTATTTAAATGCGACCAACATGTTGGAGGTGCCGTCATAGCGACAAACACCTCCACCACGTTCCCACATTTCGGACAGACATACTTGCCCTTACCGAAACGTATATTCATTACTGCTCCTCGAAAAACTTGGACAATTCATCATCAAAGTTTTCTGTTTCATCTTCCATAATAGCGTCAATGACCTGTTCACGACCCCACTTAAGTGAGCGTTGCATAATTTCCATCGACTCGTCAGACATCTTGCTTCGTGACTGTGCGTTGTCAATCAAGTTAGCCAACTCATCAGAAACCGAATCAAGTTCGTGTTCCGAGATTATGCCAGCCTCAACCGCCATCTCCATCATAAAATTAAGAATGGCTGCTTCGTTGTAATTCTTAGCGCAGAACGACACGAACTCGTTCTGAAAGAACTCAATAAGATTTTCAGGCAAGTCATGATTCTCACCGTCATAATCACCGTCAGGTGAAGTACCTGAAACAATGACAACATCGCCACGAATCTCCTGACTGAACAACGCACTAGCAAGCCAGTTCGTTTCCATGTCCAACAACAAACCCTCATCGTGGACATAACCCACAACAACAAGTTCATCACCATCAGGTGAAACAACATTGCAACGGACACAATCAAACCTGCCACCAACGAGTGACTGAATAGATTTGTAATCGTCAACGATTACATGTTGAGGTTCAACCCCAACACCCTTCGGGAACAGTAACCCTGAGGTTAACATAACACACCTCCTAAGTGTGATAACACCAAACACCTTATGTGCTTGGCAGAACGAAACAGTAACACAACGATGTGTCACTGTCAAATAATTTTGTGGTGTTTCCTCGTGTGCCGTCTAGGACGCACACGTTCTTCGTGGGGATTACGACACACCAGCCATAATCCTGCAACAAACATCTGCAACAACAGTAAACCAAACAGAACCATAATCAACCCCTAACATAGGAAAAGCGGTAGGCGAAGTGTAATGACCAACGCCTACCGCCTACCTAGGAGGTAAACCGACACAGTGGAGGTGCTATGTCGGCACCCCCATTGTATCAGTCCAACACCCCCAAGCCACGGATAGTTTGCATAACCCAATCAACAGGGCTATCCACGATGTTCCTGTCCCCGCCATGTTCCATGCGGTTAATGATTATGTCAGCCTCCAAGGTTTCACCTTGGGTAATCGGAATAGAACCACCATACCCTGCACGCTTGCATTTCTGAAAGCCGAACTTTGACATTTCACGAACACTGAAAGTGAGTCGGCGCAACATCGACGGCTCCGCTATAGCGTACATCAACGAGTCAATGTCCATTGGCTCCCTAGGGTCGTGAATCTTGGTCAACGTTGTGTGAATGTCTTCACCGAACTTCACACTAGTTTCAGTCCATAATTCCACGGACAAACCGAGAACGTTCAGAACCTCCACCAGTGCGGTGACAGTAACACCACGGCGCAACATGAAATCAGCACCGTACTTATGGTTAGCACCATAATCCAGCACCACTTTCACGATACGACCATGCCTAGCAGTGGCGACACGGCGGAACCCAATCATGTGGTCGGGACGACCACCAAGGAAACGCCCCATGTGAACACCGCTACCAACAACAGACAACTGGACACGATTCTCTAAGGAGAATCGTTCACCAATCTGCTCCGACAACGTAGCCAACATCTTGTCCAACGTGGCACGTTCATCGTGCCAGCCATCGGACGCAAGTTGAACCGCTTCACTCAAACTATTAGTTTGACCATACCAATCACGAGAACCAGCCTCGTTTGATTCCCCATTAGTATGGGGATTATTTCTAGCATACGCTAGCAACTCACCGAATGAGTCGAACTTGTCAACAACAACCTGTGACATAATAACCTCCTAGTTATTAAATTGAACGATTATGGCCAGTGTTACCCCTAGAGGGTAACACCAGCCAACACCTTGTCATACTGGACTTTGTCCAAACCAGCACCGAACGTAGCGTCCACCGCTTCTTGCATGGTGAAACCACCAGCAATCAACATAGCACCATGCTTCATGGAACGAGGAGTCACCATGACACGCAAACCGTTGGCTTCGCAATTCTTGCGAGCCGTTCGGACAACGTTCTTCCATAATGCCAACTCTGTTGAAGGCAGAACACCGTCAACCATTGCATCTTCGACGTTCTCGTCAACATCGACCATGATTCGAACGAACCTATCCAAGGTTGCACCGTCAATGGCAGAACGCCCCACATACTGTGCCGTGGCACCGTTGCCCCAAGTGTTGCCAGTGGCAACAAGTCGGAAGTCGGCGTGACGTTTCACCATCCCATCAGGGAACGCCATGACACCATTGGCAAGCGCACTGTTCAAAGTGACCAACACATCGGCAGAGGCGTTGTCCATCTCATCCAACAGATACAAGCCACCATTCTCGAACGACTCACGAAAAGCCGTTGAATGTAGTATGCCATGACCATCACGGTAGCCGACATAATCAAACTTAGCGTCAGTTGTTCCACAACTGTTACCACGAAACTCCAAGCCCAATTGCTCCGCAATCTGCATGGGAATCGTTGACTTACCTGTCCCTGCCGAACCGACAAGGAACACATTCAGTCCAAGACTGATTGCGCTAGCAATCTTGCCGTACTGTTTATGAACAACACCCTGTGTTGGCTTCGACGGGACACCGTTGACCACCAACTGAATTGGTGTCTGCTTCAACAAACGTTGCGACAATTTCTCAATTGTCTCATTCTGCTCATCCATAGCGTCAGTTAAAACTTTGACACAAAGTTCCAACTCCTGCATACGGACAGGGTCAACAGTGGAAACTGTTGTCGGTTGATAATCCTGAAGAATGTCGTTAACGACATTCGTGATAGTGCCGACAAGCAATTCATCCAAAGATGAACCGTTCGACTTGGTGGACTTGGTGGACATAATTGGCTCCTGAGAGACAGGTTCAACCGTAGGTTGAACAGTGGCGGGGACAGAACTACCCACAGGGTAGAACTTCATCGGACTGTAATCCGAATTGTGACCGAAACTACTCAGGTGAGCCATGTGGAACACTTGGGCTAGTTCAATGTCACTGAAGTGCATTGGTGGACGACCAACGAACCGACCACCAAGGAACTTGGTGGCAGCAATTCGTGTGACTTTGTCACAATGGTGGAATAGAAACGTTGACTGTTTACCAGTCGGCGTTTGGAAATTGACGTAACCGTCAGGACTAACCGCTAGGATAGTCGGTGCTTTTCTTGCAGGCATTATGGAACCTCCGTTGGTAATGCCAACATAATCCCCAATGGATTATGTTTCTGTCCCCGTAGGACATAGTGGACATGCTAGGAATTGAACCTAGCCACAACTACGTTGTGCCATTTATGCCCAACCGATTACGATTAAAAATCGTAATCGTCGGCGGTGTATTCCGTGAAGAATGACTCACGAATCTTCTTCGAAGAATCGTTGAACTGCCACACCGACAAACAGCCAGCATAGCCACTACCACCTGAAAGGTGGTACTCGGTGTACGTCATCTTCGTGACTGAACCGTCATCCTCGAACCAAGGTTCGTTGGGATTCGTGTTCACTTCGATTATGTCACCGCCAGTGTCTTCCCATTCCTTAAGGAATGACACAGCGTCTTTTACATCGGCTACTTGCATGATACTTACCTCCTAGTAAGTAGGATTATGGAACAACTCCCGTAGGGAGTAGCGGACAATACAGGAATCGAACCTGCCTACCAACACCGCACCTTGCGGATTGTCCCCGACTAGCGTTTAACCACGTGTCACAGTGGGTTCCCCCCATCATCACGGGATGGGTACCGACATGCTAACAGCATGTTAGTCGTGACTCACAACCTATTCAAGAATCAGGAACACGGAGCCTGTCGGATACCGTAGGTATCACCTATAATCACCACGAATCCGCCGTTCGTGGCTATTTCATAGCCTTTTTCTTGCAATGCGAGTCTGAATCATACGGGATTCAACGTGTACCCAGCACCGAAGTGACTAGGCAGGGACAGTCTAGGCGTGAATTGCCCCACTCATTCGGGATTCACAAGCCCAAGACTCGCAAGGTAGCCTCCGAGAACACAATGGCACCATCGCTACTACCTACTCTCCATCAACGTCCTCACCATGAGAGCCACGGGATGGATGAGCCCTAGCAACTATGAGGTGGCAAGCGTTACCGCCAGCCACGGCTAGGTTCGGCATTGGCTAGCGACTGTGAATCACCAACGGCAACCGATGACCAACATTGAAACACATCCCAAAAACAATTGCAAGTCAATCGGTGAAATCCAACTGACACACAGTTCCACACGCAGGACGAAGTCCCACACACAGAACGAGAAAAAAAAATCCGAATAATTTCCCTACGGGAAATTTTCCTGCACACACAGTGCGGTACCACACACGCATAATGCACACACAGTACCCCGCACGCACCGTTGGCAAACCGACCCATAATCCATACTTAACAGACACCGACTGTTCGGGTTCGCCGTCGCACCCGTGCATGTGTGCGCCTCGTAGCAGATTCCACCGATTATGTCAATTTTTGCATGATTATGCATGCCAGTGAATGATTATGCATGCCTCGTGCGACCAGCACAAACACCGCAGGGGGGCATGGGGGGGCGTGCATGCATGTCTGTGTATGATTCTTTCTGCTCAGGGAGAGAGAGGCTATGATTATGGTTTGGGGATACCTTTGTGTGGTTGTGAACGGGTTTGTCCCTGCCACCTATAATTGTTTATGGGTCCTTGCGGGTTACCATTTTACTTTGTTTGCCCAGTAGGCTGCACTCATTGGTCCTTTGGCAATGTTTTTAGCGTGGCGTGTTTGGAAGCGTTTACGCCTACTGGCGTAGGCTTTTGATTCTCCTGCTTTTTTGGGTGACCCTTTTACGCCTTGTTGTCCGAATCGGATGGTTTTGATTTGTCCTCCTGATTTGGCGACGACAATGTGGGATTTGGTTGGGTGGCTGGGTGTGGCTTTGGGTTTGTTGTATCCTGTGACACCTGCCCGTGCTAGTCGTGGGTCTTTTTTTGCTACCATTATTTTGCTCCTCGTGCTTTGCGTCCTGCTGCCCGTGCTTTAGAAGTGTTTGGTACGAACTGTTTACCTTGTTTTGTCCCCGCCCTTTTCTTTTCACTGGTGGCACGGTATTCCGATGCCGATAATGATTTGATGGCTTTTTCAGGCAGATAACGTTCACCTGTTGCTTTGGGTCCTTGGGTGGATGGTTTACCTGATTTGGTACGCCATTTCTCTCCAGTCCACTTCTTCAGATTTTGTTGCGATTTGGTGGGACCTGATTTGTATCCTCCACCAGCCTTCTCATAGGCTTGTGCTAGTAGTTGGGCTTTGCGGGCAGACCACTGCCCGCTGCGTCCACCTTTGGAACCAGACATTATCTGGTTCTTTAATCTTTCCCGTAAAGCAGGTTTGTTGTATGGGCTACTTGCCTTTTTTGCTGCCATACGTTACTTTCATTCCTTTTTTCTTGGCTGCGTTCTTAGCCGTAGCCATCCCCTTAGGAGTGTATGGGTATTCTTTTTTTCCTACTTTAGGCATGGTATTCTCCAGTGTTGTGTGGTTGGATAATTTCTATAGAGGTGACCCAATTGATTGGGATGTGGTTTATGTCTGCGATGGTTTCGGGTTCTGGTAGTTCAGATTCGAAAATGGTTCCCACTACCGTAATGTAGTCTTCTTGGAAGTTTTTCCACAGCCTGCCGATTGTGGTGGCTGTGGAGTCCTTGGGTTCGTAGTTGGCTGTTTCGTGCCAGCCTGAGGCTGGACAGTAAGCGTCCATCCAACGGACCCTGATTTCGGACCATTCTGGAATTGAATTAATAAACTCCTTGTTCATTTTCTTGTCCCAGCCTAACGGCTATTGTAACCAAACCCGCAGGGTTTGGTTTATCTCCTTGTACCATATTACAGTACCATAGGTTACTCGCCTCACGGCTCGTAACCAGTTACAGTTTTCTGTAACCCCCCCCTATAATCCCCCCCCTTGTTCCCTACATAATGTTGGAAAAAAACTCCAATACCTAGAGGCAAGGACAGAACAAAAAACACTATGGGTATGGACGCAAAATATTTGGATGAACGCCAAGAAAAATACTTAAACTGGCTTGTGGTCCCCGCACCCATGCGGGAACCAGCCTCCAAAGAAGCCTATGCTAAGGAGAACGGTATGGACGTAACCACGTTACGCCGATGGGAAAAGAAACCCTATTTCAAGCAGGAATGGCAGCGTCGAGTTGAGGACCTACAAGGTTCCCCCGAACGTACCCAGAAACTATTAGATACCATCTATCAACGTGCGCTCGATGGGGACAATAAGGCTGCTCAACTGTATCTTCAGGCTACTAATCGTTTGGCTCCTACACAGATTAATGTGGAACATTCGTCTAAACCTGCTAAGGAACTCAGCGATGCTGAGTTGGAGGAGTTGATTTCGGGTATGGCTGTGCGTGAGATGGAGTCACGGACAGAGATTAAAATTAAAGATGGCAAGACTGATTGAGTGTCCTATTTGTGGGTGTGAGTATCCTCCTGAGGCTACCCGCTGGCTTTGTCCTAGTTGTAAATTCAAGGATAACTGCTGTGATGGTCAACCTCAAGTTAGAAAAATACCTAAACAGGATTATGACAATCCCTAACTAGAGAACAGGTGAGGTATTTATATGGCAGTTCCAGCAAATTATAATCTAAAATTTGTGCGAGGTGATACTCTAACTTTGAATATTACTATCACAAACGATGGCTCTATGCCTGTAAATATTACAGGGCGTACTTATCGTGCGCAAATTCGTTACGAGAAGAACTCGTCTACTATTGCTGCTTCTTTTACAACAACCCAGAACAACACCACGGGTGTTGTGACTTGTGTTCTTTCTGCTACTTCTAGTGCTGCTTTAACTGATGGACCTGCTTTTTGGGATTTTGAGGAAAACAACGCTGGTGTTGTTACCACAATTTTGGCTGGTAAAGTTACTGTTCTTGCTGACGTTACCCGATAATAGGTAAACATGGACATTCTTGATATTATAGTTACTCTTGATACTGAGGAATCTTCTAGTGTTGTTTCTGACCGTATAACTATTGTTTCGGCAGCGAACGTTGGTCCTCAGGGTGTTCAGGGTGCTGTTGGTCCACAAGGCTCTCAGGGACCTCAGGGAGCCACTGGTGCGCAGGGAAGTACGGGTGCGCAAGGTGCGACTGGTTCACAAGGAGCCACTGGCGCACAGGGTCCACAAGGAACAACTGGTCCACAGGGTCCACAGGGTTCTCAGGGTCCCCAAGGTCCTCAGGGAGATATTGGTCCACAGGGTGCTACTGGTGCACAGGGTTCTCAGGGTGCGCAAGGCGCACAAGGAGCCACTGGCTCTCAAGGTCCTCAGGGTGATATTGGACCGCAAGGTCCACAAGGCGATATAGGTTCTCAGGGTCCTCAGGGACCTCAAGGTGCGACAGGTTCTCAAGGTCCAGTTGGTTCTCAGGGACCTCAGGGAGATGTTGGACCGCAAGGCGCAGTTGGTCCTCAAGGTGCTACTGGTCCACAAGGACCGCAAGGTGATATAGGTCCTCAAGGTTCTCAGGGGGCTACTGGTGCGCAAGGCGCACAAGGAGATATTGGACCTCAGGGTCCACAGGGCGCACAGGGTGATGTCGGTTCACAGGGAGCCACTGGTCCTCAAGGTGCTACTGGTCCACAAGGACCTCAGGGTGATATTGGTGCTACTGGTGCACAGGGACCTCAGGGTCCACAAGGAGACATTGGACCTCAGGGGGCAACGGGTCCTCAAGGTTCGACTGGCGCACAAGGTCCTCAAGGGGCACAGGGACCTCAAGGACCTCAGGGAGATATAGGTCCACAAGGTTCCACTGGTCCTCAAGGTCCACAAGGGGATTTTGGTCCTCAAGGAATGGCTGGTGCTATGGGACCCCAAGGCGATACTGGTCCACAGGGCGCACAAGGTGCGCAAGGTGCACAGGGTAGTCAAGGACCTCAAGGTTCTAATGGTACGTCTTTTACTTGGAAGGGTGCATGGAACTCTGGAACAACATATGTTTTAAATGATGTTGTTGAATATAGTGGTTCTTCTTATATTTGTATTATTTCTAGCAGTTTAAATACTGCTCCTCCTATGGTTACTGATTGGAATCTTGTTGCGGATAAGGGTGCACAAGGTGCACAAGGAGCAACAGGTGCGCAAGGACCCCAAGGAGATATAGGACCGCAGGGGTCTACTGGACCTCAAGGACCACAGGGCGCACAGGGAGATGTCGGTTCACAAGGAGCCACTGGTCCTCAAGGTGCTACTGGACCTCAAGGTCCACAAGGGGATACTGGTGCTACGGGTAGTCAGGGTCCTCAAGGACCTCAAGGGGATACGGGTAGTCAAGGTCCGCAGGGTCCACAAGGTCCTCAAGGAGACATAGGACCACAAGGGTCTACTGGACCGCAAGGTGCTACTGGAAGTCAAGGTCCTCAGGGTGCACAAGGTGCACAAGGACCTCAGGGTGCTTCTGGTGGTTGGTCAACAGCGCAAACACTTCGTTCTATAACTGGTGCATCTGATACTCCAACTACATCTGATAACGGTAAGTTGGTGACAATCGATACAACGTCTGGTGCTGTGACTATTACTATTGGGGCTTCTCTTGATTTGCCTACTGGCGGGCGTATTGACTTTTCTTGGATTGGGGCAGCAACTTCTATTACTTTTAGTGCTAGTAGCACAACACTTAACGGCACTCCAGGATTAAAACTTCGTGCTAGATATTCTTCTGCAACTCTTGTATGTTTGTCCGCTGATACTTATGTGTTGGTAGGTGACCTTAGTGCCTAGTTTTAATGTTGGCATTGTTGCTTCATCTGTTTTGGGTGTTTCTTATCCAACTGTTACTGGTGGTACTTTAACTTCTGATGCAACGTATTATTATAGAACTTTTACTTCTAATGGTACATTAAGTGTTTCTGATGCTAATTTAACTGCTACTGTTGTTGTTTTGGCTGGCGGAGGGGGTGGCGGAGCATCCGTTTCAGATGACAATTCAACAAGCGGTGGTGGTGGTGCAGCAGGTTCTTTTTATAATTCATCCACTACATTAAATGGTTCTTATTCTGTCACTATTGGTGGTGGTGGGACAGGTGGTAATAGTGGAGGCGGTCAAAACCCTAATGGTTCTTCTGGTGGTTCTTCTAGTTTTGGTTCTGTTTCTACGGTAACAGGTGGAGGAGGAGGAGAAGTGTCATCAGACACTTTTAATGGTGGTGGAACTGGTGGTTCTAATAGTAATTATTCGGGTTTTAATCCAACTGGAGCAATAGGTGGTGGAGGTGCTGGTACTTCAGCAAGTGCCACAAATAGATTAGGTGGTGCTGGAACTAACTTTTTAAGTCAAGGAACACGAGGAGTTGGAGGAACAGCATTAGATTCTTTTACCACCCCTGCAAATGGTGCTAGTAATTCTGGTTCTGGGGGAGAAGGCGATTATGCAGAAAACACCCAACAAGGTGGAAATGGTGGTTCTGGAATAGTTATTGTTCGTTATTTAAAAAGCGCAGTAGGTGATTAATGGCACATTGGGCAAAAATTGATAACAATAATATTGTTGTAGATGTAACAGTAGGAAATAATGAAGAATTAGATGAAGGTTATGGTTGGCTCATAAACAATATTGGTGGAACATGGATTAAAACATCTTATAATACTAAAAATAATAAACATTTTTTGGGTGGTGTTCCTTTTAGGGGTAATTATGCTGGTATCGGATTTATTTATAATGAAGAATTTGACATTTTTATTCCACCAAAGCCAACAGATGATTCAATTCTTGATATTGAAACTGCATCTTGGATTACATTAGAAAATGAATAAATGATTTCTATAATCACTACGACATACAACACGCCCGCACCTGTCCTTGCCAGAACATGGGCATCTTTAAAGGCTCAAACATTTACTGATTGGGAATGGGTCATCTATGATGACTCAACAACAGATTATGTTTATAATCAAGTTTATGGCTTTTGTGCAGATGAACGATATGTTATTCGCTACTTTAGACCCAATACTCCTAGTGGTGGAAATATTGGCTACGCCAAACGCATGGCGTTTGGTTTAGCGTTGGGTGATTATTTGCTCGAATTAGACCATGATGATGAGTTGATGCCTACTTGTTTAGAGAAAGTTAATCAGGCTTTTAGCGTGGACAATACGGTGGGTTTTGTGTATTCGGACTGGTCTGAGATACTTATTAGTGGTGCTAGTGGTCGTTATCCTGATGGTTGGGCTTTTGGTTATGGTTCTGATTATTGGGATGAAGTAAATAATGTGTGGGCTATGTCTAGTGCTGAGATAAATCGTAAAACTTTATCGCATATTGTTTCTGTCCCTAATCATGTTCGTGTTTGGAAATCTAAGGTGTATTTTGCTATTGGTGGGCATGATGTTGATTTGTCTGTTGCTGATGATTATGATTTAATTTTGCGTACTGCTTTGGGTACTAAAATGTTTCATATTCCTGAGATGTTGTATAAGCAGCATATTGGTGCTTGGACTGCTCAGAGAACTAAGAATGATTTGATTCAGTCTTTGGTTCCTGTTATTCACGATAAGTATTCTGTTGACCTTGATAGGGTTTTTGGTTCGGAGATGGTTTATGGACC
>Ga0172367_10001322_pt1 | contig 36413 bp, 39 predicted proteins | sample Lak10m_FD_114542 | JGI IMG/M metagenome (GOLD analysis project Ga0172367, IMG submission 114542) | Freshwater microbial communities from Kabuno Bay, South-Kivu, Congo - kab_022012_10m | ecosystem: Environmental > Aquatic > Freshwater > Lake | place: Democratic Republic of the Congo: South-Kivu... | reverse complement strand
CATAAGCAGGTTGCAAACTTAAGGCCGCAGGCAGATTTTTGCCCAGCAATGCCGCTCCGGCCAACCAGGTGACGACTGCCGCCCAGCGGAACCACAGCAGTGCACGCGGCGCGACATGTTTGGTGATCCCAGCCGCCGTACCGTCGGCTGCGGCATCCTTCAACGCCGGCATCTGCACCAGGTTGAAATAGTAAAGCAGACCGACCCAGGTAATCCCGGCCATGAAGTGCACCCAGCGGGCGATTGCAGGCACCATTTCCACGCTAGATCCCAGCCACAATGAAGTTGCGGACAAACACATACAGCACAAACGTCAGGACCAAGCCTGAAACAATCGTACCCAAAATGGAATCCAGGGGATTTTTCATGTGAAATCCGGGAGAAACTATATTTAATTCAAACTGGAAGGGTATCTCAAAATGCTTGTACGGGCAAGAAATCAGGGGAATCCAGGCCCCGTCTAAGCTGGTAGTTTCGCGAGATTAATCAATACCCGCGAAGCCGCCACCAGCCCGAAGGTCCCCGTTACGCACACCGAGGAGCCAAATCCCGCGCAGTTGAGCCCCGTCACCCCGCTCTGCTCCACATCGCAGGCCTGGCCGCTGGCCGGATATTTCAACGGCTCGTCCGAGAACACGCACTCCACGTTGAACTTCTTTTTGGTATCCCGGGTAAACCCGTATTCCTTGCGCAACAGCGCACGCAGGCGGGAGGCCAGCGGGTCCTGGATGGTACGTGAGAGGTCGTCGACACGAATGCGCGACGGATCGACCTGGCCACCCGCGCTGCCGGTCGTCACCAGATTGACGCCGTTCGATCTGCACCAGGCGACGATTGCGGCCTTGACCCGGGTCTGGTCGATGGCATCGACCACATAGTCGTAGCCCTGCCCCAGCAGCGCATCCAGGTTTCCGGTCTCGACAAATTCCTCGATCGCCGTCACCTCGCACAACGGGTTGATGGCGCGGATGCGCTCGGCCATGGCCTGCACCTTGGCCTTGCCGTACTCGTCGCCCAGCGCATGAATCTGGCGATTGGTGTTGGACTCGGCAATATGATCGAGGTCTATCAGCGTGATACGGCCGACAGCGCTACGCGCCAGCGCCTCAGCCGCCCACGACCCCACCCCGCCTATGCCTATCACGCAAACATGGGCGTTACGGAACTTATCCAGCGCTTCGGCGCCATATAACCGGCCGACGCCACCGAACCTGCGTTCAAAATCTGCTTCCATCGTAAAAATTGCGACACCCTCACCATAAAGACGACATGATAACAACCGACTGGACAAAGCTGTCCAATTTGAGGAAACTCGCCGCATGTCCCGCCTGATTCTTCTTGCTCTTACCACGCTGTTGCTGACAGCCTGCGGACCGGCGCAGAAGCCCTTGCCCACGGTGCAGCAGAGCCACGAACTGGTGGTTGTCACCTACAACAATCCGGCCACTTATTACGTCAACGGCAACAACGATTTTGCCGGACTGGAGTACGATCTCGTTCGCCTGTTCGCCAAGGATCTCGGCCCCGACATCAAGGTCAAGTTTGTGGTTGTCGGCGGCGTGGACGAAGTCATTCCGACCCTGCTCAAGGGCAAGGCGCACATCGCAGCAGCAAGCCTCGGCATGACTCGGCTGCGCAGCCACCTGGTACGCTTTGGGCCGACCTATCAGGAAGTCCAACCACAGGTGGTCGTCAATCGCGAAAAGGCGGAAAAACCGAAAAAAGTCAGCGAACTGGCGGGCATGTCGCTGGAAGTTCCGTTCGGCAGCAGCAGCGCCGAAACGCTGGCCGAAATCGCCACCCAACTGCCCTCGCTCAAATGGCGCGGAATCCGCAAAGCCGGTGCGGACGAGTTGCTGGAAAAAGTGGCCGACGGTTCGCTGGACGCGACAATCGCCGACTCGCACCTGGTTTCCATGGTGCAGAATTACTATCCGAATCTGCAAGTCGCCTTCGATTTCGGGCTCGCACAGAAACTGGCCTGGGCATTCCCCAAAACCGGTGAAGAATGGGTTTACCAGAAATCCAGGACTTTCTTCGCCCGTATCCAGAAAGACGGCACCTTGCGCAATCTGCTGGATCGCTACTACGGCCACTCCGAGCGGCTGAACACAATGGATGTCACCACATTCCTCATCAACACCCGTACCCTGCTGCCGAAATACCTGAGCCTGTTCCGCCAGGCGCAGGAAACCACTGGCGTCGACTGGCGCCTGCTGGCGGCCATCAGCTATCAGGAGTCGCACTGGGACACTTACAGCACCTCGCCCACCAACGTGCGCGGCCTGATGATGCTGACCGACGACACGGCTGACCGGCTGGGCGTGACCGACCGGCTCGATCCGAAACAAAGTATCCCGGCCGGCGCCCGCTACGTGCTGATGTTGAAAGACGAAATCCCGCTGCGCATCCCGGAGCCCGACCGCACCTGGCTGGCGCTGGCAGCATACAACATCGGCATCGCACATCTGGAAGATGCGCGCATACTGGCCAAGCGACTCAAACTGAACCCGGATTCATGGGCCGACGTGAAGAAAACGCTGCCGCTGCTCAACCAAGCCGAGTACTACTCGACACTGAAATACGGCTTTGCCCGCGGCGGCGCACCGGTGGTTTTTGTCGAATCGATCCGGACCTATTACAAGATTCTGGAAAAATACGAAGAAAAACATACCCCGGTGCTGCCCAAGTTCAACGTGGCCTGGTACCAGCGCCGGATGACGGCGTACCCCTAGAAAAAATTAACCACGGGGACACGGGGAGAACCGAAATCAAATTTCCCCGTGTCCCCGTGGTTCAGAGAAAAACTACTTCACCCGCATGCCGGGCTGCGCGCCGCTATCCGGCGACAGGATGAACGGGCCGCCACGCTCGTCGCTCGCCGCCAGCACCATGCCCTCGCTCAGCCCGAACTTCATCTTGCGCGGGGCAAGGTTGGCGACCATCACGGTCAGGCGCCCCACCAGCGTCGCCGGGTCGTATGCAGACTTGATCCCGGCAAAGACTGTACGCGGCTGATGCTCGCCGATATCCAGCGTGAGCTTGAGCAGTTTTTCTGCACCTTCGACATGCTCGGCATTGGCGACACGCGCAATGCGCAGATCGACCTTGGTGAAATCGTCGATAGATATGAACGGCTCCCATTCTGAAAGTGCCGCCTGGGTTTTGGCTTCGGCGTGCTGTGCAGCCTCGGCATGGCGTTCCAGCGAATGCGCTTGCGGTGCCGGCTGCAGGCTTTCCTTGTTGGCTTCGACCATGGCTTCGATCTGCTTGGGGTCGACGCGGGTTGCAAGGTGCTGATAAGCATTGATCGCATGTCCGTCCGCCAAGGGCTGTGCCACGTGCGCCCAGTTCAGTGCCGGGACGTTGAGAAAAGCTTCGACCGAAGCTGCCAGGTTCGGCAGCACCGGCTTGAGATACAGCGTCAACAGCCTGAACATTTCCAGCGCCTCGGAGCAAACCAGGTGCAGACTGGCTTCCTGCCCTTCTTTTTTGGCTAGATCCCATGGCGCTGCCGCGGCAACATAGCCATTGGCCTTGTCCGCCAGTGCCATGATTTCGCGCAAGGCGCGACCATAATCGCGGTTCTCAAAATACTCGGCTATGGTCGCGGCAGCAAGACGCATATCGTCGATGACCGCATTGCTATACGCCGCACGCACCTTGCCGTCAAAGCGCTTGGCAATGAATCCGGCAGTGCGGCTGGCGATATTGACGTACTTGCCGATCAGGTCGGAGTTCACCCGCGCGACAAAGTCTTCCAGATTGAGGTCGATGTCCTCCATCGTGCCGTTGAGTTTGGCCGCATAGTAATAGCGCAGGTATTCCGGATTCTTGACATGCTCCAGATAGCTGCGCGCGGTGATGAAGGTGCCGCGCGACTTCGACATTTTCTCGCCGTTTACGGTGAGGAAGCCATGGGCAAAAATATTGGTCGGGGTGCGGTAACCCGAGTTTTCCAGCGTCGCCGGCCAGAACAGGGCATGGAAATACAGGATGTCCTTGCCGATGAAGTGGTACAGCTCGGTTTTCGGGTTTGCGCCTTCGTTGCCTTCGCGCCGCCAATACTCGTCAAACGTCGGCCTGGGCTGACCGCCGACCGCTGACGGCTGATCGCAGTAGTTCTTGAAACTGGCCATGTAGCCGATAGGTGCATCCAGCCAGACATAGAAATACTTGCCCGGCGCATCGGGGATTTCGAAGCCGAAATAAGGCGCATCGCGCGAAATATCCCAATCCGACAGGCCGGCGGCGAACCACTCGCCCATCTTGTTGGCAGCTTCGGCCTGCAAATGGCCGTCGCGCGTCCACTGCTGGAGAAAATCGGCACACTCGGACAGCTTGAAGAAGTAATGCTCGGTCTCCTTGCGTACCGGCGCCGCACCGGAAACGGCCGAGAACGGATTGATCAGCTCGGTCGGGCTGTAAGTCGCGCCGCAGACTTCGCACGAATCGCCGTATTGGTCCTTGGCGTGGCACTTGGGGCACTCGCCCTTGATGAAGCGATCCGGCAAAAACATGTTCTTGACCGGGTCGTAATACTGTTCGATGGTACGCACGGCAATTTTATTATTGGCCTTGAGCGCCTGGTAGATACCGCTCGCCAGTTCCTGATTCTCGGGCGCGTTGGTCGAGTGATAGTTGTCGAACTCGACCAGGAAGTCGCGGAAATCGGCGCTGTGCTCGCCATGCACACGGGCGATGAGTTCTTCCGGTGTAATGCCTTCTTTCTCTGCGCGCAGCATGATGGGCGTGCCGTGGGTATCGTCGGCACACACGTAATGACACGATTCAACAACATCGCTGCCCTGCATTTTCTGGAAACGCACCCAGATATCGGTCTGGATGTACTCCACCAGATGGCCCAGGTGGATGCTGCCGTTGGCGTAAGGCAGTGCGGAGGTGACAAGGATTTTGCGGGACATGGGAATGTACGTGCGTTGCGAAAGTGTTGCATTTTAGCAAATGACGGGGCGTCTCACATACGCTAAAATTACCTGATAACTTTACTCGGACTTCATCGCTCCCATGTCGCTTTCAGAACTGCATATCCAGACCGCCCTCAAGGAAATCACCGACCCCAACACCGGCAAGGATTTCATCAGCACCAGATCCGCCAGAAACATCCGTATCGACGGCAGCAGTGTCGCACTCGATATCGTACTGGGCTACCCCGCTAAAACAGTCGTCGCCGACATCCAGAAACTGGTGCAGGACAAGCTCAAGACCCTGCCGGAAGTCGGCAGCGTGCTCGTCAACGTCAGCAGCAAGATCGGCACGCACAGCGCACAGCGCGGCGTGCAGTTGATTCCAGGCGTCAAGAACATCATCGCCATCGCCTCCGGCAAGGGCGGCGTCGGCAAGTCGACCACCGCAGTCAACCTGGCACTGGCATTGGCGGCGGAAGGCGCCATCGTCGGCATGCTGGACGCGGATATCTACGGCCCGTCGCAACCGCAGATGCTGGGCATCTCCGGCCGCCCCGAAAGCGCAGACGGCAAAAGCATGGAACCGATGGAACGCTACGGCATCAAGGCCATGTCGATCGGCTTTCTCATCGACCAGGACACGCCCATGGTGTGGCGCGGCCCCATGGTCACCGGCGCGCTGGAACAGCTATTGCGCGAAACCAACTGGGGCAACCTGGATTATCTGGTGATCGACCTGCCGCCCGGCACCGGCGACATCCAGCTCACCCTGTCGCAAAAAGTCCCGGTCACCGGCGCGGTCATCATTACCACCCCGCAGGACATCGCGTTGCTCGATGCGCGCAAGGGTCTCAAGATGTTCGAGAAAGTCGGCATTCCCATCGTCGGTATCGTCGAGAACATGAGCACGCATATTTGCAGCCAGTGCGGCCATGAGGAACACATCTTCGGCGCGGGCGGCGGTGAACAGATGTGCAAGGACTACAACGTCGAACTGCTGGGTTCGCTACCGCTGGACATCAGAATCCGCGAGCAGGCCGATGGCGGCAAGCCTACCGTGGTTGCGGAACCGGAAAGCCAGATTGCCGCAACCTATCAGCAAATCGCCAGGCGCATCGCGGTCAAGCTGTCGGAACAGGCACTCGACCACACGCACAAGTTCCCCAACATCGTGATCCAGAACACCTGAAAACAAAAAAGGGGCGGTAAATCCGCCCCCTCCCCAATTCGCTGCGCCACCACTAGACCGACATATTCATGACGTCCTGATAAGCAGTCACCAGCTTGTTGCGCACCTGCACCATGGTCTGGAACGACAGGCTGGCTTTCTGCAGCTCTATCATCACATCCTGCACATTGGCATCGGACTGTCCGGTCTGGTAGCCCTCGGCCATCTTGGTTGCATTCTGCTGTGCACTGCTGACCTGCTCGATAGCACCCTTGAGCGCATCGGCAAAATTTGCCGCTCCTTCTGCCGGCGCAGGCGCCGGTTTGCCGCCGGCGATTGCTGCCGCGGCGTTCATCTGGCTGAGTAACTGGTCGATGCCTCTAGTATCCATAACGCTTCCCGAACAATGACCGCCGGTTATCGGCGTTCATCGAAAAATTTGCTTAGCCTTGATTAAGCAATTCCCAGGCCAGACTATTTTCCTTCCCGGTATTGCTGCAGTTTGTGGCGCAAGGTCCTCTCGCTCATGTCCAGTTTTTTGGCCGCCAGCGTACGCGATCCATTGACCGACGCCAACACGCTCATGATGTGCTCTTTTTCCAGTTGCTTCAAGTGACTGGCGCCGCCGCCAGCGGGCAGTGCCTCTGCTGTCGACTGAGCCACGGCAGCCCTGACTGGCTGCAAGTGCAGGTGCTGCGGAGAGACCATCTCGCCGCCGGCCAGAATCACGGCCCGCTGGACGACGTTTTCCAGTTCGCGTGCGTTGCCGGGCCAGGGGTACTGCAGCATGGCCTGCTCGGCATCCGCCGAGAACTGCATACCGCTACGCCCCATAGCACCAGCCATGGCTGCAAGAAAATGCCGCGCCAGCGGCAGGATGTCCAGCCCCCGCTCACGCAACGGCATGATATGCAACGGGAAAACATTGAGCCGGTAATACAGATCCTCGCGGAAAGCCCCTTTTTCGATCTCGGCTTTCATATCGCGATTGGAGGTCGCCAATACGCGCACATCCAGAGCGATGGCTTTCTGCCCGCCGACGCGCTCGACTTCGCGCTCCTGCAACACCCGCAGCAATTTGGCCTGCAGCGCCAGCGGCATTTCGGAAATTTCGTCCAGCAGCAGCGTGCCGCCCTGCGCCTGCTCGAACTTGCCGGGCTGGGACTGCATGGCGCCGGTAAAGGCACCTTTCTCGTAGCCGAACATCGTCGCTTCGAGCAGGTTATCGGGAATCGCCGCACAGTTGACGGCGACAAAAGGCTTTTCGGCACGCGTGGAATGCTGATGGATAAAGCGCGCCAGCACCTCCTTGCCGGTACCGGATTCGCCGGTAATCAGCACGGTGGCCGGGGTGTTGGCCACCTTGAGCGCCATCGCGTACAGACTGCCGGTCACCGGGTCCTCCATGACGGCACCCGCGTCACTCCCCTCCAGGCTGGCCGGCAGCATCCAGCGCGCCACGCGGGTAAGCAGCTCGTTCACCTCGAACGGCTTGACCAGATAGTCGCAAGCTCCTTCGCGCATTGCTTCCACCGCCTGCGAAATCACGCCATAGGCAGTCATCAGCAGTACCGGTAGATGCGGCCAGTGCGACTTGATTTCCAGCAACAACTGCAAGCCCGTCATGTTGGGCATCTGCACGTCGGTAATCACCAGCCCGACCGGCTGCGCCTTCAGCACCTCGATCGCCTGCAGACCGTCATCCGCCGTCAACACCTGATAGCGCGAAAGCTCCAGCGTATCGACCAGCGCCTCGCGCAACGTGGCATCGTCCTCGACAATCAGTAAAGGTAGTCTTTTCATTATTCTTTCAACATGGGAAACCGCAGACAAAACTCACTGCCCTGCCCTTCGTCGGATTTTACCGTAACCTCGCCGCCGTGAATCTGCGCCACCTCGCGCACAATGGCCAAACCCAGCCCGGTCCCCTCGGTACGAGTAGTAAAAAATGGCTCGAACAGGCGCTCCTGAATATCCCTGGGGATGCCGCGCCCGGTATCGGTCACGCGGAATACGACCTTATCGTCAGCATCGACTTCTGCCGACAAAGCCACACTCCCGCCGGACTTGCAGGCCTGCATGGCATTCGACAACAAATTGGTCAACGCCCCCGCCAACGCCTCGCGACTACCCAGTAAACAGGCACCGCCGCTTTTATCTGCAACGGCAAACTCGACACCCTGCTGTGCCATTTGCGGCTCCATCACCTGCCGCACTTCCGCGAGCAAGCCCACCACAGTGATTTTCTCCTGCGCACTTCGCCCGCCACGCACGAACACCAGCATATCCTTGATAAGTTTTTCCAGATGCCGCAAGCGCCCCAGCGCCTTGTCCGAGAACTTTTCCCGGTCGTCCGCGGCGAGACCGGCATCGGCCAGGTGCGAGGTGTACAGCAGTGCAGCGGCCAGCGGCGTGCGCAATTGATGGGCCAGCGCGGCCGCCATCTCGCCCATCGCCGACAAGCGCTTGTGGCGCTGCAACTGGGCTTCCATCGCATGTGCCTCGCTGACATCCTGCAACAGCAATATTTCGCCGCCAACGGTAGCGCGCCTGCTCGACGAAATGCTGATGCGGCGATCTCCCAGCATCCATTCGCCCGGCGTATGGGTGGCCGCCAACAGGTTCTGGACGATGCACTGCCAGGGTTGCCCCACCAGCGCATCCCCCAGCAGTTGCAGCGCGGCCGGATTGACCTCTTCCACAACACCGCCGGCATCGATCACCACCACGCCTCCAGGCAGCGCTGCCAGCAACTGCGTGAGGCGGAGCGACAAAGCCTCCTTCTCTTCAAACTGCCTCCGCAATTCGCCGTTGGCAACTGCCAGTTCATGCGTCAGTTGTTCGGCCTTGACCTGCAACTCGGCATAAGCGCCGGTGAGTTGCTCGGATACCTGATTGAACAGGGCAAACGCCTGCTGCAACTCTTCAGGCGTCGATGGTGCGGGCTGAGGATCAGGCATAGCTACTATTCGGCTATAAATTTGGAACAAGCTCAAGTATAGTGGCAAGGCGTCGTTGTTACCTATTGATTTTATAAGCCTGCGGAAGCTACCTATGTTTAATTTTGGCAATAACAAAGAACTCGCGCAATTGCGCACCCAAGTCGCCAGCCTGGAAGCGGAAAACCGCCAGTTGCGCAGCGATAACAGTGCACTCACCAGCACCATGTCCGCCGCCGAGGGCAATGCGGAACAGATGCAGCGCAAGCTGAACATGCATGAACGTGTGTTCGGCAACATCACCTCGTTCAGCGACTCTTTCTCCGAGTTCCAGAAATCGCTGTACAGTCTGGCGTCCCGCCTCAAGGATGAAAAAATCAACGCCGTGCAGGCTGCCAACTCTTCCGGCGCCAGCCGCACATCCATCGAGCAGATTGCGATCAACCTGCAAATGATGTCGAAAAAAACGCAGGAAACCGCCTCCAGCGTCGACAACCTCAATCAGCGTGCCGAACAGATCGGCGGCATCATTCAGCTGATCAAGGAAATTGCCGACCAGACCAATCTGCTCGCACTCAATGCCGCCATCGAGGCTGCCCGCGCCGGCGAGCAAGGCCGCGGCTTCGCCGTGGTGGCCGATGAAGTCCGCAAACTGGCCGAGCGTACGGCACAGGCCACCAACGAGATTTCATCGCTGGTGGCCACCATCCAGCAGGAAACCATGCAGGCACGCGACCAGATGGTCAGCAACTCCAGCGATGCCGACAAGTTCAGCCAGGATGGCATCACCGCCACCGGCAGCATGGAAACCCTGCTCGGACTTGCCCATGCACTCGAGGGCGCGATTGCGGCCAGCTCGCTCCGCAGCTTTGTCGAAGTAGCCAAGGTCGATCACCTGATCTTCAAATTCGAGGTCTACAAAGTCTTCATGGGTATTTCGGCCAAGCGTGCCGATGACTTTGCCAGCCATACCAATTGCCGCTTGGGCAAATGGTATTACGAAGGCGAGGGCCGCGAATGTTTCTCGCGCCTGCAGGGCTTCAAGGAGATGGAAAATCCTCATGCCAACGTACACCGTTATGGCAAAGCGGCCTTGGAACATTTCTACAGTGACAATCTGGACCAGGCTGTCAACGAGTTGGAACAGATGGAAGCCTCCAGCATGCAAGTGCTGCAGGAACTCGATAGAATCGCGGTAAGCGGGGAAGGCGACCATTCCCTGTTGTGCCATTCCAGTGCATAATTCAGGATGCTGACGATGCCACCCCACTCTGGATTGCTGAAAACCGACGGAGCCCCAAGATGTCCGAACTGCTGAAGCGTATTGACGCACGTACCAAGCTCGCCGGCTCAAACAAGCTGGAGATGCTGCTGTTCTCGCTGGGCACGGACGAACGCACCAATCGCGAAGAAACTTTCGGTATCAACGTGTTCAAGGTGCGCGAAGTCATGCGCATACCGCAGATTACTCACGCACCCGACATGCCGCCCTCGGTGGAGGGTATGGTCAGCCTGCGCGGAGTGTTGGTGCCGGTAGTCGATCTGGTCAAGTATGTCGGGGTGCAGAATCCGACGCCGCCGCAGATCATGATCGTGACCGAATACAACGGCCATACCCAGGGTTTTCTGGTAGAAAGCGTCGATACTATTTTGCGCATCGACTGGTCGGCCATGAAAGTACCTCCCGACATGCTCACCGCGCAAATGGGCGGGCTGATCACCGCCGTCACCGAACTCAAGGACGGACGCATCGTCATGATGATGGATGTCGAAAAGATTCTGGCCGAGACCTCCAATTACGTCGACGAATCCGCCATCGCCACCCTGAAACCTATCCCGGTTTCCGGCCGCACCATCTTCTTTACCGACGACTCGGTTGTCGCCAGAAACCAGATCCAGAAAGCCCTGACTGCCCTGGACATCAACTTCACATTCGCCACCAACGGCAAGGAAGCATGGGAAGAACTGCAAAAAATCGCCAATCGTGCCGATGTACTGGGCCAGAAGGTAACCGATTTCATCCAGTTGATCCTGACCGATGTCGAAATGCCGGAAATGGACGGTTACGTTCTGACCCGCCACATCAAGAGCGACCCGCGTTTTGCCGGCATTCCCGTGCTGATGCATTCGTCCTTGTCCAGCGATGCCAACCAGCAGTTGGGCCGCTCGGTCGGGGTGGATGAATACGTTCCCAAGTTTGAACCACAAAAACTGGCAGAAGTCTTGACTCGCCTGCTCGTCGGCACTGCACCGGCCGGCAAATAAGTGACACGGAGCTAACCAACCATGGCTGAACAAAACTCAAACCTGCTGGATGCCATTGACGGCCGCACCAAACTGGCAGGCTCCAACAAAATGGAGATTCTGCTGTTTTCGCTGGGCAGCAACGAAATCTTCGGCATCAACGTATTCAAGGTGCGCGAAGTCACCCACACACCCTATATCACCCGCACCCCCAACGTGCCGGCAGGCGTCGAAGGCTTTATTTCACTGCGCGGCAACATCATCCCTGTCATTTCGCTGACGAACTTCATCAGCCTTGGCGGTCAGGCGCAAAGCAGCAACGGCACGCTGATCGTGACCGAATTCAGCCGCCATACCCAAGGCTTCCTGGTAGACAGTGTCGACCGCATCATCCGCGTCGACTGGGACAAGGTCAAACCGCCACAGACCATGCTGGGAGGCAACGAGGGGGTGATCACAGCGATTACCGAACTGCCCGACGGCCGCCTGGTGTCGATTCTGGATGTGGAACAGTTGCTGGCCAACGCCATTGGCGAGGACCAGATCCCGGAAATCGCGGCACTGGACTCCGATGACGACCGCTTCATATTCTTCGCCGACGATTCGGCCGTTGCCCGCAAGGCGATTGTCGGCGTGCTCGACCGCATGGGTGTCAAGCACCAACAGGCCAGCAACGGCAGCGAAGCCTGGGAAAAACTCAAGAGCATAGCAGCCCGCGCGCAGCAGGATGGCCGCCCATTGCATGACACCTTGCGACTGGTACTGACCGATGCTGAAATGCCTGAAATGGACGGCTACGTTCTGACTAAGAACATCAAGGCCGACCGCCGCTTTGAAGGCATCCCGGTCGTCATGCACTCATCGCTATCCTCGGAAGCCAACCGCAACATGGGGCTACAGGCCGGCGTGGACACCTATGTCCCGAAGTTCGACCCGCTGGTTCTGGTGGATACACTGCGACCATTGCTGGTGTAATTCGTAAATTAAACGTCACGGAGCAATTGAATGCCTGACAAGAATTTGAAGATTCTGGTAGTGGACGACTTTTCGACCATGCGCCGCATCATCCGCAACCTGCTTAAAGAACTTGGTTTCACCAATGTCGACGAGGCCGAGGACGGTGTCGTCGCATTGCAAAAACTGAAAGCCGGCAGTTTTGAATTTGTCGTGAGCGACTGGAACATGCCCAACATGACTGGTATCGAGTTGTTGCGTGCCATCCGGGCTGATGCCACCCTGAAACATCTCCCCGTCATCATGGTAACGGCCGAAGCCAAGAAGGAAAACATTATCGAAGCTGCCCAGGCCGGCGCCAACGGCTACGTGGTCAAGCCTTTCACCTCGGCAACGCTGGAAGAAAAGCTCAACAAGATTTTCGAAAAACTGGGCATGTAAGGAGAAATACGTGGCAACCGAATCCGGAGACTCACCAGATCTCGAAGCGCTGTTCGACAGCATTGCGAACGCCAGCGGGGCAACTCCCCCGCCCCCTGAGCCAGAGCCCGCAGCGGCGCCGGCTCCCGAAGCACCAGCCCCGTTAACGGCCCCTCTGCCGGGAGACGGCGACGTTTATTCACAGGTTGGGCACTTGACCCGGCAGTTGCACGACACCTTGCGCGAGTTGGGCTATGACCGCTCCATCGAACGCGCTGTCGGCAAGATGCCCGACGCCCGAGACCGCCTGAATTACATCTCCAAGCTTACCGAGCAGGCCGCCGTCAAGACGCTCAACGCTACCGAGACCGCCAAGCCCCTGCAGGAGGCCCTTGAGTCCAATGCCAAACAGTTGTCCGATCGCTGGCAGCAGATGATGGACGGTCGCTTGAGCGTCGACGATTTCAAGCAACTGGTAGGGCAGACCCGCGAACACCTGCAGGACGTACCGCTCAAGACCAAGGCGACCAATGCGCAGCTGATGGAAATCGTCATGGCGCAGGACTTTCAGGACTTGACCGGCCAGGTCATCAAGAGGCTGGCCGACACCGTCCAGCAACTTGAAAACCAGTTGCTGCAGATGCTGATCGCCAGCGCTTCGGAAGAAAAGAAAAAGGAAATCAACGATTCGCTGCTCAATGGCCCGGTTGTCAACGCCGAGGGTCGCACCGATGTTGTGACCAGCCAGGAACAAGTGGATGACTTGCTCGACAGTCTGGGCTTTTAAAGGAGTGCAACATGAGTGATTTCGCCGGCATGGAGGACATGCTGCAGGACTTTCTGACGGAAGCTTCTGATCTGCTGTCGGGCGTTGACAACAAGCTGGTAGAACTGGAGAAACGACCGGACGACCGTAACCTGCTCAACGAGATTTTCCGCGGTTTTCATACCATCAAGGGCGGTGCCGGCTTCCTCAATGCCAACGAAATGGTCGCACTGTGCCATCGCACCGAGAACCTGTTCGACAAGTTGCGCAACGGCCAGATGACACTCAATCCTCAAATCATGGACGTCATCATGGCAGCAACCGGCATCGTCCGCGACATGTTCGGCGAACTGTCCCAGCAACGCCAGCCATCGCCTGCCGATCCTGCTGTCCTGGCCTCGCTCGACGCCGTGCTGTCCGGCGAAACGCCGGCACCTGCCGCTGCACCGGCACCCGTTGCAGCCGCCCAGTCGCTGCTGACACCGGAGCCGGCGGTGCCAGCCGGCGTGGCTGGTGACGGCTCCGGCCCCAACTGGAACAACCTTTACAACGGACTGCTGGGTATCGCCCCGGCACCGGCAGCAGCGGCTCCAATTGCTGAAATCGATACGCATGCTGCGGTACCGGCGCCAATTGCACCAGCAGTCTCCGCAGGCGCTACTATCGCCCCGGCCCGCGCGGCTCCCAAAGGGCCGGTTTCTCCCGGCGCAGTTGCGGCATCCAAGGATACCTCCATCCGTGTCGATACCACCCGCCTGGATCAGGTACTCAACCTTTCCGGTGAAATAGGCCTCACCAAAAACCGTCTGACCTGCATCCGCACTGCCATGATGCAGGGCAAGCTGGATCACGAATCCATCAAGGATCTCGACGAGGCGGTGAGCCAGCTTGATCTGCTGGTGGGCGACCTGCAAAGCGCGGTCATGAAAACCCGCATGCAGCCTATCGGCCGCCTGTTCCAGAAATATCCACGCCTGGCCCGCGACCTGGCACGCCAGCTGGGCAAGGATGTCGAACTGGTGCTGACCGGGGAAGATACCGAGATCGACAAGACCATGATCGAGGACTTGAACGATCCGCTGGTCCACCTGATCCGCAATGCCGTCGATCATGGCGTGGACAGCCCGGAAGAGCGCAAGGCTGCCGGCAAGCCGGCCAAGAGCCTGGTACACCTGTCGGCGGAGCAAGTCGGCGACCATATCGTGATTGAAATCACCGACGACGGCCGCGGCATCCGTCCCGACATCATCCGCTCCAAGGCCATGGACAAGGGCCTGATCGATGCCGAGACGGCCAACAGCCTGGATGAGCGCCAGAGCCTGCAACTGATTTTCCTGCCGGGATTCTCCACCAAGGACGTGATTTCCGATGTGTCGGGACGCGGCGTCGGCATGGATGTGGTCAAGACCAACATCCAGCGCCTCAATGGCCGCGTGGATGCCACCTCGGTCGTGGGGCAGGGTTCCAATTTTCGCATCCTGCTGCCGCTGACGCTGGCGATTCTGCCGGTGCTGATGGTCCGCCTGGGCGAGCAACCGTTCGCCGTTCCGCTCTCCATGGTGCGCGAAATCATCCCGATCCGCTCGGAAGATGTCCAACGCGTATCCGGGCGTGCCATCATGGTGGTGCGCGAGGAAGTGCTGCCCATCCGCACCCTGGCCGGCCTGATCGGTTGGGAAGAAAACAGCGTGCCGGCGTTCGGCGTGCTCATGCAGGCAGGCGAGAGCAACTTCATTCTGGCTATTGACAGCTTTATCGGTCAGGCCGACGTGGTGATCAAGTCGCTGCACGACATCAAGCCCAAGGGCATTGCAGGCGCAACGCTGACCGGGGACGGTGCCATCGTGCTGGTACTGGACATGGAAGAATTGCTCAGGATGAATACTCAAGAAACCCGCGCAGCGCTGTTTGCTTGAAACCGGCCATTTCTCGGGCGACAGGAGATGCAGTCATGGCAACTGAAGTGACGCCGATCGATCGGGAAAGGGCCGCATGCGAAAACGATACTATCGTTTCCAGCACCGGCACCAAGGGCATCGACACTCGCGTAGCTGCAGACCAACACTCCGCCTAATTATTTCGAGTCCATCATGCAAGACCAGGCTTTTATCGGGCGCCAGCCCATTCTCGACACCCAGGAGCAGATCGTCGCATACGGCCTGCTTTTAAGTCATGACACCAATCCAGACATCGCCGTCATCGAAGACGATGTCCGTTCCTGCTCCCAGATACTGCTTAGGACGCAATCAGATGCCGATGCACAGTGGCTACTGGGCGACAAGAAAGCATTTATCAACGTCAATGCCGAAGCGCTGCTGGGCAATTCAATCGAACTGCTGCCGTCCGCGAGCACCGTCCTGGAACTGTCGCCAGGCATCCAGACCAACCCGGCACTGATCGGCCGCATCGAAGCCCTGCGCGCACAAGGCTACCAGCTATCGCTGAGCACGCTGGAAGACCCCGGCCTGCTGGCCTTGCTGGCCCACGCCGATTACATCAAGATCGATGTCCTCAAGCTGGGACTGGAAAAAGCCCTTGCCCTTTTCGCCAAACTCAAAGGGCGGCCGCTAACGGCCATTGCCGACAAAATCGAACACCATCGCGAATTCGACGCCTGCAAGCAAGCCGGTTTCAAGCTGTTCCAGGGGTACTATTTCGTCCATCCCGAAACACTTACCGCCAAGGTCATCCACCCCTCTTATGCAGTGGTGCTGGAAATCCTCAACATGGTGTCGCGCAAGGCCGAGATCAAGGAAATCGAAGTCGGTTTCAAGCACGATGTCGCCTTGTCGTTCAAGCTGCTGCGCTACATCAACTCCGTCGGCTTCGGACTCTCCAGTGAAATTCAGTCCATACGCCATGCGATTACCATACTCGGCTACGACCAGCTCTACCGCTGGCTGACGCTGCTGATGGTCACGGCCGGAGAAGATTCCGCCGCACCGGCGCTCATGCAGACGGCTATCACCCGCGGTCGCCTGACCGAACTGCTGGGAGCCGGTTATCTGGACAAGCGGGAACGCGACGATCTGTTCATCGTCGGGGTGTTCTCCCTGCTTGATGCCATGCTCGAAATGCCGATGGAAAAAGCGCTGGACAAGCTCAACCTGCCGGATGCCGTCACCGAGGCCCTGCTGCACAGGACCGGGGTTTACGGGCCTTTCCTGCAACTCGCTGAAGCCACCGAAGGGTCGAACTTCGAAAAAATTCGTCAAGTGGCCGAATCGCTGGTCATGGATCCGGAGATGATAAACAAGTGCCACATCGACGCCCTATCGTGGACCGAAGGCTTGGGGATCTGACATGAACCACGAACAAGCACAATCCTATATGCACAATCTCCTGCGCATGATGCTGGAGAAAAAGGCCTCCGACCTGTTCATCTCGGCCGATTTTCCGCCATCGATGAAAATCGATGGCAAGATGACCCCGATCGCCCCGCAAAAACTCACCAGCATGCACACCAAGGCATTCGCCTATGCGCTGATGAACGAGAAACAACGCGTCGCCTTCGAAGAAGAAAAAGAATGCAACTTCGCGATCGCACCCAAGGACATCGGCCGCTTCCGCGTCAACGTCTTCGTGCAGCAGGAAAACGTGGGCATGGTATTGCGCACGATCACGACCAAGATTCCCAACTTCGATGAAATGGGCCTGCCGCCGCAATTGAAGGAAGTGATGATGACCAAGCGCGGCCTCATCATTCTCGTCGGCGGCACCGGGTCGGGCAAGTCCACCACCCTGGCCGCACTCATCGATTACAGAAACGAAAGCAGCTACGGCCACATCATCACCATCGAAGACCCGGTGGAATATGTGCACCCGAGCAAGAATTGCCTGATTACGCACCGGGAAGTCGGTCGCGACACGCTGGACTGGTTCCCTGCGCTCAAGAATACCTTGCGCCAGGCACCCGACGTGATCCTGATCGGCGAAATCCGCGACCGCGAAACCATGGAGTTTGCGCTCAACTTCGCCGAAACCGGCCACCTGTGCATGGCCACGCTGCACGCAAACAGCTCCAACCAGGCACTGGACCGCATCATAAATTTCTTCCCGGAAGAACGCCATGCGCAGTTGCACATGGATTTGTCGCTCAACCTGCGCGCCTTCGTTTCGCAACGGCTGGTGCCCAAGAAAGGCGGCGGACGTTGCGCCGCCATCGAAATCCTGCTCAACTCGCCGCTGGTTGCCGACCTGATCCTCAAGGGCGAAACCAACATGATCAAGGAGGCCATGGCCAAGTCGGTCGAACTCGGCATGCAGACCTTCGACCAGGCGCTGTTCAACCTGTGCGAAGAGGGCCGCATCACCGAGGAAGACGCGCTGCGCAACGCCGACTCCATCAACGAACTGCGCCTCAAATTCAAGCTGCACAGCAAGGATTCCAAGGTCAAGGATGCCGGCGACCGCATTGCCCACCTCTCGCTGCACGAAGACGAGCCGGAAGAAGAGGAAGAAGAAACTCCAGGCGTGGCGGCAGTCACCCCTCCCCCGGCCAAACCTGCGGGCTGATGTTGGAAATCGCTTTGCTCGTTGCCGTCATCGTTGCGGCCTGGTTCTGGCTGGATAGCCTCAGCGCCCGCGACATCGCAGTCGCCGCCGGACGCCAGGCTGCCGAGAAATTCGGCCTGCAATTGCTCGATGAGACTGTCGCCATCTCCAGACTGTGGGCCGCACGCGACGGTTACGGCCGCCTGCGCATCCAGCGTACCTACAGCTTTGAGGTCAGCGACACCGGCGCCGACCGCCTCCCCTGCAGCCTGACCCTGCTGGGCAAGCGCATCGACCGGCTGGATATACCTCCACACCGCGACAACGTCATTCCGCTGTTCCACTGATGTCCGCTGCTGCCTATCGCGGCCGCTTCGCCCCCTCCCCTACCGGCCCCCTGCACTTCGGCTCGCTGGTCGCCGCCGTCGGCAGTTATCTGGAAGCGAAAAAGCACCAGGGGCAATGGCTGTTACGCATGGAAGACCTCGACCCGCCGCGCGAGATGCCGGGCGCTGCGGACGGCATTCTGGCCGCGCTGGAAGCCTACGGTTTTGAATGGGATGGTCCGGTACTTTTTCAGAGCAGGCGCAGCGAGGCTTACGAAGCTGCGCTGACCGAACTTGAGCAAGCGGGGCACCTCTACCCATGCGCCTGCACTCGCAAGGAAATCGCCGACTCCGCTTTGCAAGGCATCGAGGGCCCGGTTTATCCCGGCACCTGCAGAAATGGGTTGCATGGACGAGAACCCCGTGCCTGGCGGGTACGCACCACAATGGATGCAACCGCTTTTGACGATGCGCTCCAGGGACACCAGTCGCAAAACCTCGAACGCGACATTGGCGACTTCGTGCTCAAGCGCGCCGACGGCTTGTATGCCTACCAACTGGCAGTCGTGGTGGACGATGCCGCACAAGACATCACCCATGTCGTGCGCGGCGCCGATCTGCTGGCATCGACCCCGCGCCAGATCTGGCTGCAACGGCTGCTGGGACTGCCGACTCCGCACTACGTCCATCTGCCGGTCGCGGTCAACCGGCGCGGCGAGAAACTCTCCAAACAAACGCTGGCCGTTCCGCTGGATCTGAAAATGCCGGCACCGGCATTGTGGCAGGCCCTGAACTTTCTCGGGCAGCACCCGCCACCGGAACTGTGTGAGGATTTGCCTGCGCTCTGGCACTGGGCAAAGGCTTGCTGGCAACTGGAGGCTGTACCGAAAAGCCATGCTATGATGCCGCCCTTATGACCGACACCCTGACCAGATTCCTGTTCGAGAATGCGCCCATCCGCGGCGGCATCGTGCGCCTGCAATCCACCTGGAATGCTGTGCTGGATCGCCACGACTATCCGCCGGTATTGCGCAAGGTGATGGGCGAACTCATGGCGGCGAGCGCCCTGCTCACCGCCACGCTCAAGCTCAACGGCTCGATGATTCTGCAGATCCAGGGCAACGGCCCGGTTTCGTTGCTGGTGGTGGAATGCCGTGGCGACATGACCATGCGCGCCACGGCCAAGTGGGACGGCGAACTGCGACATGACCACCTTACCGAACTGGTCGGCGATGGCCGCTTCGTCATCACGCTGGACCCCAGGGACGGCAAGCAGGCCTATCAGGGCATAGTCCCGCTGGAGGGCAACAGCGTTGCGGAAGTCCTGCAAAATTACATGACCCGCTCCGAACAACTCGAAACCGGCTTATGGCTCGCCTGCGACGATGAAACTGCCAGCGGCCTGCTGCTGCAAAAACTCCCGGAGCAACCGGAACAGGACGAAGACGCCTGGAACCGCGCGCTCCAACTGGCCGACACGGTCAAACCTTCCGAGTTGCTGCAACTGGATGCTGCAACGCTGCTGCGTCGCCTGTTCAATGCCGAAGACCTGCGCATGTTCGACGCGCAGCCGGCTGCGTTCCACTGCGGCTGCTCGCGCGAAGGCGTGAGCCGCGTATTGCGCATGCTGGGCAAGGAAGAAGTGCAAGGCATACTCGAAGAGCGCGGCAACATAGAAGTGCACTGCGAGTTCTGCAACCAGCGCTACCTGTTCGACGCCATCGATACCGAGCAGGTATTCACCACGGAAATCGCCACGCCCGGCAGCGAAACCCGGCACTAATAACTTCGTTCACTGCTCCGCAGGTACGCCTCGAACGCCTCGCCCGCCAGCGGTCGGCTGAAGTAATAGCCCTGAATCTCGTCGCAGCCGATGCCGGCCAGATAGGCCTGCTGGTTGGCGGTTTCCACCCCTTCGGCGACCACTTTCAGCCCCAGCGCGTGTCCCAGCGCCACGATGGCCCGCAGGATGGCCGCCTTGGCGGGCGTGGTTTCCAGATCGTCGACAAAGGTTTTGTCGATTTTCAGCCGGTCCACGGGAAAATCCTTCAGATAAGCCATGCTGGAATAGCCGGTGCCGAAATCGTCGATGGCGAGCTTGACGCCGATCGCCTTGAGATCGTGCAGAATACGGATGAAATTGGCGGTGTCGTGCACCAGCATGCTTTCGGTGATTTCAAGCTCGAGACAGCCCGGATCGACCCCAGTCTCGGCCAGCACCGACTCGACCATGCGCACCAGCCCGGCCTGGCGGAACTGCCGGGGCGAGACATTGACCGCAATCGGCAGCGACCGGCCCAGCCGGCGCTTCAGCTCTCCCGCCTTGCGGCAGGCCGAGAGCAGCACCCAGTGGCCGATAGCGTCGATGAGGCCGGTTTCTTCCGCCACCGGGATAAAGCTGGCCGGCGATATCATCTTTCCGTCCGGCGGCTGCCAGCGGATCAGCGCTTCGGCGCCGACCACCATGCCGGTCGCCAGCTCGATCTTGGGCTGATAATGCAGCAGGAATTCACCGTTTTCCATGGCGCCGCGCAGCCGGTACTCGATTTCCAGCCGCTCCATCAGCACCTTGTTGAGCTCGCTCGTATAGAACTGGAAATTGTTGCGCCCGCTCTGCTTGGCCTTGTACATGGCCGAATCGGCATGCTTCAGCAGCGTGTCGGGGTCTAGTCCGTCATCGGGATAAATGCCGATGCCGATACTGCACGAGACGATGAATTCGCGCCCATCGATCACGCAGGGCTCCTTCACCGCAGACAGCACCCGCTGCATGCTGTGCGAAATATCTTCCACTTTCTGCAGGTTGGTCAGCAGCAATACAAACTCGTCGCCCCCGAGCCTGACCACGGTATCGTACTCCCGCACACAGTTCGACAAACGGTGCGCCATCGTCACCAGCAGCTGATCGCCGGCGTGGTGCCCCATGCTGTCATTGACCAGCTTGAACTGGTCGAGATCGACAAACGCCACCGCCAGCTTGCCGCCGGCGCGGTCGGCCATGCTCATGCACTGTTGCAGACGGTCGGCCAGCAATGTCCGGTTCGGCAGGCCGGTCAGGTTGTCGTGCGTGGCCTGGTACTCGATCTGCTGTTCGTAGCTCTTGCGCTCGGTAATATCCTCGACCGTACCCTCGTAAAACAGCAGGCTGCCATCGTCGTCGTGCACTGCGCGCGCGTTCTCGCTGATCCATATGATCTCGCCGTTCTTGCAGTACACCTGGGCCTCGAAGTTCTGCACGCTGCCATGTTCGCTCATCAGCGCGACAAACTCGCTGCGCTTGCCCGGATCGACATAGAGCTGCTTCTGGATATCCGAGATGCCCTGTCGCAAATCGTCGGACGAGGCATAACCATAAATCCGGGCCAATGCAGGGTTGAAATTGAGGTACTGCCCCGACGGGCTGGTCTGATAAATGCCCTCGACAGCATTCTCGAAAATCGAACGGTAGCGGGCCTCGGCCGCCGAGGTCGCGGCTTCGCTCTGCTTGCGGCGGGTAATGTCCTGGATAAAACCTTCCAGCCCCTCGACCTCGCCATGCTCGTTATACAGCGGAGTACCGCGCTCCAGCACCCAGCGGATACTGCCCTCGGCATGCAGGATGCGATACTCCACCTCATACTGTTCGCCGGCGGCCACCGCCGCGTCGATTTTGCGGCGCACCCACTTGCGGTCTTCCGTCAGCGTGATCGCCTCGTAACTGCTGCGACGGTTGTGCAGCAGATCCTCGCGGCCGTAGCCGGTCAGCCCCAGGCAACCGTCGCTGACATACACCATGGTCCAGCGCTCGTCATACAGGCAGCAATACACCATGCCCTTGAGATTGGACATCAGCGAATCGAGCATGCGCTCGCGGTCGAGCAGCATCGCCTGCAGGCTGGCGCTGGGTTTGCTAAGGGTATAGGGCGATGGCATGCTTGAGCCGTCCTGTGGTCAGGCAGTGGAGTTCCAGAGTCAGATTGACGCCACGACAACAGCAATTTTCGTGCCTTTTTCGTGCCTTACAGGCCAACATGGCGCCGGACAAGCCTTACTGCCTGCTCGGCAGAAACAATAGCGGAAATATAACCGGGTTATCGCACCACAAGGGTGCATTGACGCACCCGTTCGAACAGGCAAACCGAAGCCGCCGCCGCCACATTGAGCGACTCGATGCGGCCCGGCATCGGGATGCGCACCTGCGTGCCGGCAACCGCCAGCAGCTCCGCCGACAGCCCCGCCCCCTCGTTGCCCGCCATCAGCGCCACCGGGCCGGTCAGGTCCAGCTCGTACAGCGAACGCGTCGCCGCCAGACTGGTCGCCACCGTCAGGCCGGAAAAACCCGCCGCCTTTTGCAGCAGGTTCGCCCGCTCCTCGATCGGCAGCACAAAATGCGCCCCCATGCCCGCACGCAGAACCCTGGGCGACCACGCATCGGCGCAGCCCTGCGACAACCAGGCCACCTGGACGCCCGCCGCCGCCGCAGTCCGCAGCAAGGTACCGAGATTGCCCGGGTCCTGCACATCCTCGAGCAGCAGCGCGAATGCCGGCGCTGCCGGCACCTGCAGATGCGGCGTATCGACCAGCGCCAGCACACCCGCCGGCGTCTCTACCGGCGACACCTCGGCAAACAGCCCGTCGGCCAGACAAACCGCCGGCACAGCAGGCAGTTTGTGCAGCAGCGCCGCAATCTCGCCATGCGCCGCACCAGTTTCCGACGCCACCAGCATGCGGGGCAAAATTTTGGCCTGCAAGGCAGCCTCGACCAAGTGCACGCCATCCAGCAGCGCCTGCCCCGCCTTGCGCCGCTCACGGGCGGATTCGGCCAGCTTCTTGAGTTGCCTGAAGGTTGCGTTATCGCGCGAGATTATCGATTTCATCCTATCTCGCACCGCTGGAAGCCCACATCTCTGCCGAATGCCGTTTATGGTGCAAAATAAAACGCCGCACCCATTGGACATCGGCCTCTTCCGTCCTTATGCTGTAAGGCTTGAGCCGAATCTTGTCGCGGACTCGATCGTGCAATTTTGGAGCGTCTGCCATGACTGCCGGGAAATTGTTTATTGGGGGCCAATGGTAACCTACCATTATGTTTAAATGATGATTTTTATTTTTAGTCGATATTTCCACTCTCCCGGATTGGGAGGGGTACTTAATAGTTAGGCGTCAAATATGAACCCTGCAACAACACCAACGGGGTCACCCATTAGATCCCCCGAGATGAGCACAGACCTACTCACCGAAACCGGACTCAGCTCCGAATCCGTCTACCACGGCAATCTGCTGCATGTCCGGCGCGATACTGTGCGCCTCAATAACGGCAATGAAACCGGGCGCGAATACATCGTCCATCCGGGGGCGGTACTGGTAGTACCGGTACTGGACGACGGCCGGCTGGTGTTCGAGCGCCAGTTCCGCTACCCGCTGCGCCGCAGTTTCATCGAGCTGCCAGCCGGCAAGATCGATCCAGACGAAGACACCCTGGTGACCGGCCAGCGCGAACTCCTGGAAGAAACCGGCTATAACGCGCGCGAATGGCGTTATCTGGCCGCGCTGCACCCCTGCATCGGCTACTCCGACGAAATCATCCATGTCTACCTTGCTACCGGACTGGAGGCGGGCCAGCACCGCCGCGACGAGGACGAATCGCTGGAAGTATTTACCATGACACTGGCCGAAGCGATGAAAGCGATGCAGCGCGGGGAGATCACCGACGGCAAGACCATGATTGCCCTGTTCTGGGCGGAAAAACTTCTACATGGCGGCTGGGAGTGACGGCCTTAGCCCCTGACCGGGCTATTCTTCGGCCTCCGGCAGGCGGATGGTGTACTGGCCGGATTTTTCATCGCGCACCACGATCAGCAGCTTGCGCTTTTGCGCGTCCTCTACCAGCTCCTTGAAGGAGCGGAAGCCGTAGAACGACTCGGTAAAGCCCGGCTTGCGCCGCTGCATGGTGGTCTTGACCAGCGACCCCCAGATTTTTTCGTCCGACCCGCGCTCGGCGATCAGCGCTTCGACCGTCTCCACGATGAAATCGAGCGCTTCCTGGCGCTTGTCGTCTTCGCCCTTGGTCACCGTAGACTTTTTGCTGCCGCTGGCGGGTTTTTCCGGGGCCTTCTTTGCGCTGCGCTTCTGTTTGGCTTCCTGTTCGCGTACCAAATCATCGTAAAAGATAAACTCGTCGCAGTTGGCGCTGAGCAAATCGGATGTCGAATCCTTGACGCCGATGCCGATCACGTACTTGTTGTTTTCGCGAAGCTTGGATACCAGCGGTGAAAAATCGGAATCGCCGCTGATGATGACAAAGGCGTCGACATGCGATTTGGTGTAGCACAGGTCGAGCGCGTCCACCACCATGCGGATATCCGCAGAGTTCTTGCCTGACTGCCGCACGTGCGGGATTTCGATCAGCTCGAATGCCGCTTCGTGCATGGTGGCCTTGAATTCCTTGTAGCGATCCCAGTCGCAATAGGCCTTCTTGACGACGATGCTGCCCTTGAGCAGCAGACGCTCCAACACCTTTTTGATATCGAATTGCGCATATCGGGCGTCGCGCACGCCCAGCGCGATATTCTCGAAATCGCAGAACAGCGCCATATTGCTGATTTCAGGTTGGCCGGCCATAAAATGCTCCTTCACTAGAAGTGGTCTGCATATTTGCATTCTTGATGACATTCGTCACTAGTGCAAATGCAATTAAATTTGCATTACCAGGCAATAAAGCGCATAGTCCGGCCTAGCGATTTTCAAGTAGTAGTGTTGTCTGGTGCAGTACCCTCGGTTTTCCGGTATTTCCTCCTTCATCCCGCCGTCTTGACCGTCGCCCTCAGGGGCTCGATCCCTTTTTATTTATTGTTTCAAAGGATACAGGACATGGCAACAGGTACAGTGAAGTGGTTCAACGATGCTAAGGGTTTCGGCTTTATTACGCCGGAAGACGGTAGCGCAGATCTTTTCGCGCATTTCTCGGCAATCCAGGCAGACGGTTTCAAGACCCTGCAGGAAAACCAGCGCGTGAGCTTTGACGCCACCACCGGCCCCAAAGGCCCGCAAGCGTCCAACATTCGCGCTGCCGATTAATTTTCCAGCGCTGACGGGGCTGCCTCTTCATGAGGCGACCCCACCGGAAAAGCCCGGCTTCGCCTGGGCTTTTTTCATTGCTACTTTCACCTGGAGACATTGCCTTGGCAAAAGAAGAGCTTATTGAAATGAATGGCCTGGTCGTTGAAGTACTGCCAGACTCGCGTTATCGTGTGACCCTGGACAACGGGCACCAACTGATCGCCTATACCGCCGGCAAGATGCGTAAAAACCATATCCGCATTCTCGCCGGAGACAAGATCACCCTGGAGCTTTCGCCTTACGACGTCAGCAAGGGACGCATCACCTTCCGCCACATCGAAGGCCGCACCACGTCTGCACCGCAGCAACGCCGGCGCCCCCACTGATCAGCCTGCAGGCGGGCTCGCGCCACATACGGATCAGGCAATCCGCCATTGTTCCAGCGAGGCTACCGCATTGCTATTGCCGATGTCCGGGTTGATGTTCAACTCCAGAATGGTGACACCCGCAAGCTCGACTTCATAGCTTTCTGTCTCGGACGTCGCGCCTGACGGGCTGAAATTCCACTGCTGCCGCACGATCTCCTGAAACGACTGCCCCCTGTCGGGCGACCAGCGCAATACGTACTCCTGGGTTCTCTCCACGGCAGGCTCCTGAAAACTCAGGTAGATACGGCGAATGCTCTGCGGGTTTGCAAACAGCAGGCGTATGGTCTGCTTGCCTGACACGGCGGCGCGCCAGCCCGGGCTGCCTGCAGGCAACAGCGCAGATTCGACCGGATGCGCAGCATCTTCGGAAGTCAGCTCGACTTCTGCCAGCTCTTCTACATTCAGCCAATTCCGGTTCGGCTCCAAAACCGCCTGCGGTAGCCCATCGATCAGTCTTTTGCGCATGCTTGATCCCTCCGTTAAGACTAGTGCCCGACGGCAGCATCACTGCCGCACCGGGACTGTTGCCTGCTATTTGGTATACCAGTCGATGCTGACGATATGGTTCACATTCACCATCTTGCGGCCTTTTTTATCGGGATTATTGGACAAGCTTACGCTGATGAACATCTCGGATATGGATTCGGCATCCCCCCTGACACGAAAAGAATCGCCATCACTGAGATGCAGGGTCGCCTCGTCGCCGGCAATGGCCTGATTGAGTGCCTGGGTTAAGGTAAGCATATAAAACTCCTTGGTAGCTGGTTTAGAAAGGTTACAACCAGGATGGGGTGCAGGATGCCCGGGGAAGCCAGAGCCGGACAGCACAAGCGGGCATCGCGCAGCAGACGCTCCCGATAGCCATTTTGGCTTTTCTTCATCATACTCCTATGGCACGGTATCAATCGTAATGCTTTACGAGGCAGAAGCCGGTTCGGTTCTCCGGCAAGCCATGAGATGACTAGCGCAGATATTTTCCAGACGGCTCCCGAGGTGAGACTGCTTTGCGACGAGATGCTCAAAGGTCTCGCGCGGCAGCTGCGCACTGCAGGCTACGACGTCGCGATGGAGCCGGACGGCACCGCCGACCGCCTGCTGATCGAACGCGCCCTGGCAGAAGACCGCCTGCTGCTGACCCGTGACCACACCCTGCAGGAAATCCGCAATGCGCTGCGCGTCGTGGTTCTGCTGCAAGGCAACGATACTGAAAGCTGTGCGCGGGAAATCACCCAAAGATTGGGCATCAACTGGCTGTTGAAGCCGTTCAGCCGCTGCTCGCTGTGCAACACGCCGCTGGTCGAAATCGAACGCCCGGCGGATTTCCCCCCGGACATCGACCAGGCGTTTATCTGCCCGTCATGCGACAAGTATTACTGGCAGGGCAGCCATGTCGAGCGCATGCGACAGCATCTGGAACTTTGGCAGGCGACGTTTGGTTAAGAGCTGTTTCAGCAGGCCCCACGGATACTCTCCAGCAATGCCTCCAGGTCGCTTTCCGCCGTCAACGGATTCATCACCGTGGTGCGCAGCCAGACCTTGCCATGCAGGTTGACCTGGGTCAGGTGAAAAGCGCCGCTTTCCACCAGCTTTTTCCGAAATTCCGGCTGATCGCCGCCGCCGTAACGGAAGCAGACGATATTGGTCTGCGGCGACATCAGCAACTCGAAGTCCGCTGCGGCCTGCAGCTTGGCGGCCAGAGTGCGGGCAACGGCGAAGACCTGCTCCACCAGGCTCCCCAACCCTTGTGCCCCATACAGCGAGAACGCGGCCCACAGCTTGAGGCCCATCATGCGCTTGGTGCACTCCAGGGTGCGGTAACTGCTGTTGAAGCTTTCTTCTTCGCTCGATTGCCCCTGAAACAGGTAGGAGGCCTCCTGCGCGAAGGCGGCATAGCTGTGTTGCGGATTTTTGAACAATACCGCCGATACGGCAGCGGGCATGTAGAGCAGCTTGTGGCCATCCCACACCACCGAGTCGGCCAGTTCGATGCCGCGCAGCGCGGCGCGATGCCGCCCTGAAAGCAAGGCAGAGGCGCCGTGTGCGCCATCTATGTGCAGCCATAGGCCTTGCTGCCGGCAATAGGCGCCGATTTCGACCAACGGGTCGATGCTGCCGGTAGGCGTACAGCCGGCGGTAGCCACTACGGCGATGATGCGAGCACCGGCAGCTTCCGTTTGCCGGCAAGCTTCGGCCAAGGCAGTCATGCTCATGCTGCCCTGGTCGTCCGCCGCAATCCTGACCACGGCATCGACGCCCAGCCCCATGATGCCAGCAGCGCGGCTGACCGAATAATGCGCATGCTCGCTGGCCAGTATGCATAGCGGCTGACCTGCACCGACCCCCTGCTGCCAGACGTTCCAATCGGCCATGCACTGTCGCGCCGCGAGCAACGCGGTAAGGTTGGCCTGCGCCCCGCCGGAGGTGAGCACGCCCGCGGCGTCACGCCATCCAACCAGTTCGGTGAGCCAGCGGATGACCTGGCGCTCGATCATGGTGGCAGCCGGCCCGGTTTCATAGACAGCCATGGCCTGGTTGGTGAGCGAAGCCGCCAGATCGCACAGGGCAGCCATCGGCAACGGTGCCGCCACCTGATGGCCGAGATTGCGCGGATGATGAATGGACAGCCCGGCAGGCAGGATGTCGTCGCGCAGTTTCTGCAGCAGGCCGGTGGGGTCCATGGTGGCGGATTGTGGCAACGATTGCTGCCAGTTCAGGTCTTCTGCCGCAGGCGCTTTCCAGTCGATCACCTTGCCCTGCCCCGCCATGCTGGCTGCCAGATAATCGGCCAGAATGTCGATCAGCGCATGGCCGTTGGCACGAAACTGCGCCGGGTCGAACATGTTTTCAATTGTGCTCACAGCGATCGTGCCTCATTGCGCGTGTTACCAAGTCAGCGATACCCAACCGTTCGTGCCACATGCGCCCGGAAACGGTCTGACAGGGATCTCATCCAGAAGAATCATTATATCGCGTTGCACTGTGCCGGCCTTTTCTGTAGAATGCGCAGCTCTTCAGGACCGTAGCTCAGCTGGTTAGAGCACCACCTTGACATGGTGGGGGTCGTTGGTTCGAGTCCAATCGGTCCTACCAGATAAAGAAAAAGCCGCCTCCGGGCGGCTTTTTTCGTTACCATGCCCTACCATCATCCCTTTACTGGAGACTCCCATGCGTAGACTTCCGGCCGCGATCATCCTGATCGCACTCCACACATCCGCTCTCGCCCTCGGCCTGTCCGACATCAGTAACCAGGATGCCAGCGGCGGCCTCAAGGGAGCGCTGACCCAAGCCGCGGGCAGCGCGGTAGGCAAACTCGGCGTGGTCGATGGCTTTCTCAAGAATCCAAAGGTCAAGATTCCGTTGCCGGATACCATGAAAAAAGCCGAAAAGGCCATGCGCATGTTCGGCATGGGCAAGCAGGCCGACGAACTGGTGACGCGCATGAACCGCGCGGCCGAAGCTGCAGTGCCCGAAGCCAAGGTACTGCTGGTCGATTCCGTCAAGCAGATGTCGGTGCAGGATGCCAAGAACATCCTGACCGGTGGCGACGATGCCGCCACCCAATACTTCAAGCGCACCACCGCCAAACCGCTGGCGGAAAAATTTCTGCCTATCGTCAAAAAGGCTACTGAAAACGTGCAACTTGCCCAGCAATACAACCAGTTTGCCGAAGCAGGCGCCAAATTCGGCCTGGTGAAGAAGGAACAGGCCAATCTCGAGCAGTACGTCACCCAGAAGGCGCTCGACGGGCTGTACCTGATGATGGCGGAAGAAGAGAAGGCGATCCGCAAGGATCCTCTGGGCGCAAGCAGCAGCCTGGTGAAGAAGGTGTTCGGGGCGTTAGGTAAATGAGGGCGAAGGTCTTGCGTCGATGGCAAGGCCTGTGCTCAAGAATGCTGGATTTGGAGTGAACCGTGATCAATAACGACGTATTACGCAGTATTCGATATACACAGAATTTAAGCGACGCCAAAGTCGTGGGGATCATCAAGCTGGCCGGGCGCGACATCGCACAACCGGACATCGAGAGCTTTTTGAAAAAAGAGGATGAAGAAGGTTTTGTCGAGTGCAGCGATGAGGTCATGGTGTCGTTTCTTGACGGACTGATCGTTCATAAGCGAGGCCAGATGGATTCGCGGCCGGCCCCGGACAAAAAACCGGAAAAGCATCTGACCAACAACGCCATATTGAAGAAACTGCGGGTTGCCTTCGAGCTGAAGGAAGACGACATGCACCAGATTCTGGAACTGGCCGGGTTTACTGTTTCCAAGCCTGAACTGAGCGCGCTGTTTCGCGCAAAAGGTCATAAGAACTACCGGGCATGCGGCGATCAGTTCCTGCGGAACTTCCTGAAAGGCCTGGCCATGCGCCATCGCGGCTGAGTTCTTTGCCACGACCCCAGGCACTTGTCGTATACTTTTTGCCTGTATGCAGGAAAACCATGAAAGAATCTGTCAATCGGAATGGAGCAAGACTCTGAATGATCAGGACATCCAAGGCGATTCATTGCATGGCAATTAAACTTACATGAGCAGAATCGCCGTTTTCAATCAGAAAGGTGGCGTAGGCAAGACCACCACCGTGCTCAATCTCGCAGCAGGTCTCTGCCAGCAATACCATCGGCCGTTACTGATCGATATGGATCCGCAGGAGCATCTCACCCAGATCCATGAACAGGCCAATCCATCCGCCAGCCAGAGCCTGTTTGGCTTCTATCAGGACAACAAGCCGCTGAACCAGCTGGAAATAGTGTGGGGCAGTATCGGTTCGCTGATCCCGGCGCATAAGGCGCTGATCAAGGTCGATACGGTTTTCGGCAAAGGGCCCGCCGTACTGAACAAGCTGAGACTGGGGCTGGAAGCGATCGAGAAAGACGCTTCGCCACGCGATACGATTATCGATTGCTGCCCTTAATATCGGCGTTCTTTCGTTAAGCGCCATCTTTGCTGCCGATGTGGTCCTGATTCCCGTCGCATCGGATTTCCTGTCCCTGCAAGGCGCAAAGAAGGTCGAACAAACCCTGAAAGCCCTGGAGCCTGTAGTCAAGAAACGCATTGAACGGCGTTATCTCATGACCCGTTACGACAGGCGGCGAAAATTCACGTTCGAAGTGCATGAACAAGCCCAAGGCTTGTTTGGGGATGAAGTCCTTGACACCGTAATTTCAGAAAATGTAGCGATAGCAAAAAGTCCGCAATACAAAAAGGACGTGTTCCAATACAGCGCAAACAGCACAGGTGCCCAAGACTACGCCGTGCTGCTCGACGAACTGCGCAGCAAAAAGCTGCTTTCCTAATGGCTGTTGGCGATCAGGCTCAATATATCTTCGTAGCTTGAATTGGCTACCCGTTCAGGGGATGCAATCCTCGACTCCAGCGTTTCGCAGTGGGGATACATCTGATGCAGCTTGCGCAACGCATCAGTTTCATCCCGTCCGTAAATTTGCAGATTATCGACGACCACCCCGTTCCGACTACGGACCTGGAACACATATTTCGTCATGACAGGCGCATTCATAAAATAACCTTTCCAATGACCTACAGGTGAAGGATGCTCTGTTTCCAGGGTTCATGCAACGCTAAGGTGCTGGTTGTTCGCCGCGCAGACTGCCGCACGCCACGAACGCCAAACGGATCCGGCAGGGGTTTAGCGCTTTAGGCAAATAAGCCGTCAAGGTTTCAGGTAAAATTACGCTTTTACCCGATTAATACCGCATCATGCTCCGTCTCCGTGGCAGCGCCGCCCTTTCCCCTTTCCGTCTCGATAAAATCCTTGCAGCGCTGAAAGCCGGCGCGCCGCGGGTTTCGCACATTTACTCGGAATTCTGGCATTTTGCACAGACTTCGTGCGAGCTTTCGGCCCAGGAACAGGAAATCCTGCAGAAAATCCTGGCCTATGGCCCCAAGATGGTCGAAGAAAAGCCACAGGGGGAGTTGTTTCTGGTCACGCCGCGCCCCGGCACCATCTCGCCCTGGTCGTCGCGTGCCACCGATATCGCCAACCACTGCGGACTGGAAGCCATAAACCGCCTGGAACGCGGTGTCGCGTATTACGTGACGACAGCCGACGGTACCCCGCTGACCGAGGCGGAAAAGCAGGTGCTGAAGCCGCTGATTCACGACCGCATGACAGAAGCGGTATTCGCCAGCCTGGACGACGCGGCGCGCCTGTTCCAGTCGGCCGAGCCTGCTCCGCTTGCCACCGTGGACATTCTAGGCGGCGGCCAGGCCGCGCTGGTCGCGGCCAACAACGCCATGGGCCTGGCGCTGTCGCCGGACGAAGTCGATTACCTGGTGGAAAATTTCATCCGCATCGGCCGCAATCCGACCGACGTGGAACTCATGATGTTCGCGCAGGCCAATTCCGAGCACTGCCGCCACAAGATTTTCAATGCCGACTGGGTGATCGACGGCGAGACGCAGGAGAAATCCCTGTTCGGCATGATCCGCAACACCCATCAGCTGAACCCCGGCAAGACCGTGGTGGCATATTCCGACAACGCCTCCATCGTGCAGGGCGAAAAGACCCTGCGTTTTTACCCGCAAGACGGTAAATACGGTTATGTGGAAGACGAGATGCACTTCCTCATGAAAGTCGAAACGCACAACCACCCGACGGCGATTTCGCCTTTTGCCGGCGCGGCAACCGGTGCCGGCGGCGAGATCCGCGACGAAGGCGCAACCGGTTGCGCCTCCAAGCCCAAGGCAGGCTTGACCGGCTTTTCGGTGTCCAATCTCAACATTCCCGGCTATACCCAGCCTTGGGAGGGCAATTACGGCAAACCTGGGCGCATCGCCTCCGCCCTGCAGATCATGACCGACGGGCCGCTGGGCGGAGCCGCCTACAACAACGAATTCGGCCGCCCCAATATCGCCGGCTATTTCCGCACGCTGGAAATCGAAGCTGCGAGCGAAATGCGCGGCTACCACAAGCCCGTCATGCTGGCAGGCGGCATCGGCAACATTTCGGCCAAACACTCGAAAAAACATCCGATTACGCCCGGCGCCCATCTCATTCAACTCGGCGGCCCGGCCATGCTGATCGGCCTCGGCGGCGGTGCGGCATCCAGCATGGATACCGGCGCCAACGCGGAGAATCTGGACTTCGACTCGGTGCAGCGCGGCAATCCGGAACTGGAACGCCGCGCGCAGGAGGTCATCGACCGCTGCTGGCAACTGGGCGACGCCAATCCCATTCTGGCCATCCACGACGTCGGCGCAGGCGGGCTGTCCAACGCCTTCCCGGAACTGGTCAACGACGCCGAACGCGGCGCCGTGTTCAAGCTGCGCGACGTGCATAACGAAGCCCCGGGAATGTCGCCCAGAGAGCTGTGGTGCAACGAGGCGCAGGAACGCTACGTGATGGCGGTCGCACCGGAATCGCTGGAGCTGTTCAAGGCGATCTGCGAACGCGAGCGCTGCCCTTATGCGGTGGTCGGCCAGGCCACGGAACAACGGCACCTGACCGTGGAAGATGCGCATTTCGCCAACAAGCCGGTGGATATGGAGCTTTCCGTGCTGCTGGGCAAGCCACCGAAAATGACGCGCAACGTCACGCACATGGCCCGCCAACTGCAGCCGTTCGATGGCGAGGGCGTCGATCTCGAGGAAGCGGCAAAGCGCGTGCTGCGCCTGCCCGGCGTGGCCGACAAGACTTTCCTCATCACCATCGGCGACCGTTCCGTCACGGGTCTGGTGGCCAGAGACCAGATGGTCGGTCCCTGGCAAACCCCGGTGGCGGATGTTGCGGTAACGCTGGCCGGCTATCAGACCTATCATGGCGAAGCGTTCGCCATCGGCGAAAAGGCTCCGTTGGCACTGATCGATGGCCCGGCCTCAGGTCGCATGGCGATAGGCGAAGCCATCACCAATCTTGCCGCGGCAAATATCGGCGACCTCGGCGAGATCAAATTGTCGGCCAACTGGATGGCACCGGCCGGCCATCCGGGCGAAGATGCCGCGCTCTACGACACGGTACGCGCCGTCGGCATGGAACTGTGCCCGCAACTCGGCATCAGTATCCCGGTAGGCAAGGACTCCATGTCGATGAAAACGGTATGGGATGACGGCAGCGACAAAAAAGCCGTTACTGCGCCGATTTCGCTGGTCGTGACAGCTTTTGCCCCGGTGCCGGATGCGCGCAAGACCATGACGCCGCAACTGCGCACCGACCTCGGCCCGACACGCCTCGTTCTGGTAGATCTGGGTGCGGGAAAGAACCGCCTGGGCGGCTCGTCGCTGGCCCAGGTCTATGGCCAGACCGGCGATGTCGCGCCGGATGTGGACGATCCCGCCATGCTCAAGGCGTTTTTCACCGCCGTGCAAGCACTCAATGATCAAGGCAGGATTCTCGCCTATCACGACCGCTCCGACGGCGGGCTGTTCGTCACCCTGAGCGAAATGGCGTTTGCCGGTCACTGCGGGGTGGAAGTCAGCCTCGATGCCGTTGCTGCAAACGGCGTCGCCGCCGCCATGTTCAACGAGGAACTGGGCGCCGTACTGCAAGTCAGGGCAGCGGATACGGCCGGCGTGCTGGCGGCCTTTGCCCAAGCCGGGCTGCAAGGCTGCGTACACGAGATCGGCGGACTGACCGAGGACGACCATGTGCGCTTCGATTGCGGCGGTCACGAAGTCTACGGCGAACGCCGCATCATCCTGCAGCGGGTCTGGTCTGAGACGACCTGGCACATGCAAAGCCTGCGCGACAATCCGGCATGTGCCAGACAGGAGCACAACCGGATTCTGGATGCCGACGACCCCGGCATGCACGCACATCTCAGCTTCGATTTGAACGAAAACATCGCCGCACCGTTCATCGCCAGCGGCAAACGTCCGCGCATGGCAGTCCTGCGCGAACAGGGCGTCAATGGCCAGGTGGAAATGGCAGCAGCCTTCGACCGCGCCGGCTTCGAGGCGGTGGATGTCCACATGAGCGACATCATCGCCGGCCGCATCAGCCTCAAGGATTTCTCCGGCCTTGTCGCCTGCGGTGGCTTCTCTTATGGCGACGTCCTCGGTGCCGGCGAAGGCTGGGCCAAGTCCATCCTGTTCAACCCCCGCGCCCGCGACGAATTTTCCGCCTTCTTCCAGCGCGACGATTCGTTTGCGCTTGGCGTATGCAACGGCTGCCAGATGATGAGCAATCTGCATGAGATCATCCCCGGCGCCGGTCACTGGCCGCACTTTGTGCGCAACAAGTCGGAACAGTTCGAGGCGCGTTTTGCCATGGTGGAGGTAATGGACTCGCCGTCGATCTTCTTTGCCGGCATGGCCGGCAGCCGCATGCCGATTGCCGTGGCACATGGCGAAGGATTTGCGGAATTTTCCGACAAAGCTGCGGTCGAATCGGCGTTGCAGCGCAAACTGGTCAGTGTGCGCTATGTGGATAATGCCGGTCAGCCGACCGAGCTCTATCCGCTCAATCCGAATGGTTCGCCGCATGGCATCACCGGACTGACCACGGAGGACGGCCGTTTCAGCATCATGATGCCGCACCCGGAACGGGTATTCCGCGCCGTACAGCATTCGTGGCATCCGGACGGCTGGCTTGAAGATGGACCGTGGATGCGTATGTTCCGCAACGCACGGAAATTTATTGGTTAAGAGTTGGTTCGTAAGTAAATCATTTCAACAGGAGATATCAATTGAAAATCAAGGCATGGATGTTGGTAGCAGCGCTGGTATTGCCGGGCGCAGCATGGGCATATACAGACGACGAACAGATGGAGTTTTCGGGTGCCGTGGTCGAAGGTAACGTCGCGGTCGTCAAAAAGTATCTGGATGCCGGCATCATGAAGCCCAACGAAGTCATTTTCGGCTGGAGCCCCCTGCTCTCCGCTGCCGCCAAGAAACAGGTGGAAGTCGTAAAGCTGCTGGCCGAGCGCGGCGCCAACCTCAATTTCAAGCACCCGGTCACGCAAATGACGGCGGTCGCTCACGCCACCTACGACAACAATCTGCCCATGCTGCAAGTCCTGCTGGAAAAAGGTGCAGATGCCAACATCAAGATGAAGGGTGGTGTTTCCGTGCTGCGTATGGCCAATGACATGGGCTGGACCGATGCCGCTGCATTGCTGGTGAAATACGGCGCCAAGAATGACGGCTGTCAGGAAGAGAAGTGCTTCTAAAAAGCGGTCAGCGGTCAGCGGTCAGCAGCCGGCTTTTTGCTAGCCTGCTACTGCTGTTGTTGGCAACGTCGGCATCTGCAGAGGCCGACGGGCACCTGCGGGTGCTGGCAGCTTCCTGTGCAGCCTGTCATGGCACCAACGGCAACAGTGCCGGCGGCACGCCGGTGCTGGCCGGACTGGATGCCGCGCATTTCAGGCTGCAAATGAAGGCATTCCGTTCCGGCGAACGGACATCGACCGTCATGCACCGGCATGCCAAGGGGCTGACAGAAACGGAAATCGAGGCACTGGCAGCTTACTTCGCGGCACAACCGCGCATGTCGGCCTTCCCCCCTAAACCCCTGGGCAAGTTGTGATGATGCAACGACGCGCGTTTCTCAAACTGCTGGGTGCCACCGCCGCAATAGGATCATTTCCGGGCATCGCCCGTGCGGCATCAGTCAAAGGCCGCGTGCTGATCATCGGCGCCGGTTATGCCGGGGCCACCGCAGCCAAATATCTGCGCCTGTGGGGCGGCGAAGAACTCGAAATCGTTCTGGTCGAGAAAAGCACCACCTTCGTTTCCTGCCCCTTGAGCAATCTGGT